>OHKG01000572.1_pt1 | contig 14628 bp, 10 predicted proteins | sample 1568701 | NCBI WGS metagenome assembly OHKG01 (sample SAMEA3879529, study PRJEB24766) | human gut metagenome | biome: human-associated habitat; feature: feces | place: USA | collected 1985/1987 | reverse complement strand
TCCTACAAATGCTACCCATTTCTCTTTGTTGTTCTGGAAACGTACTACATCGGCTTCCAGTACTTTCGGACGTACTTCTACAACCTGAGGCGGTTTGCAGTGGCATTCTTCCTCTTCTTTCTTTTTGTCTTTTTTAGTAGAGATCAGTACACCTGCACGTGAACCGTCACGGTAAACTGTACATCCTTTGCAGCCGGATCGCCATGCTTCTACGTAGAGGCGGTTCACCAGTTCTTCATCAACACTGTTCGGCAGGTTGATTGTAACACTGATAGAATGGTCTACCCATTTCTGGATGCGTCCTTGCATTTTGACTTTCATCAGCCAGTCTACATCGTTTGATGTAGCTTTATAATAAGGAGATTTTGCAACCAGATCATCAATCTCTTCTTGTGTATAATGCTTGTTCGGGTCGTATCCATTGACTTCCATCCAGGTCAGGAACTTGTGATGGAACACTACATATTCTTCAAATGCATCTCCTGTTTCGTCTATAAAGTCTACACGTACATTGGCATCATTCGGGTTGACTTTACGACGACGCATATATACCGGCATGAAAACAGGTTCGATACCTGAAGTTGTTTGAGTCATCAGACTGGTGGTTCCGGTGGGAGCAATGGTCAGACAGGCAATGTTGCGTCGTCCGTAGCGTACCATATCTTCATACAAAGCAGGATCTGCATCCTTGATACGGTTGATGAACGGATTGTTCTTTTCGCGTTCTGCATCGTAAATTTCGAATGCACCACGTTCCTTGGCCATGTTTACAGATGAGCGGTAAGCTTCAAGTGCAACAGTCTTATGTACCTGTTCTGAGAATTCAGTTGCTTCTTCTGTACCATAGCGCAATCCCATAGCTGCCAGCATATCACCTTCGGCTGTAATACCTACACCTGTACGTCTTCCCAGTCCGGATTTGCGGTATATCTTTTCCCACAGGTGACGTTCTGCGCCTTTGACTTCTTCACTTTCCGGATCGGCATCAATTTTTTCCATGATGCGTTCGATCTTTTCCAGCTCCAGATCAATGATGTCGTCCATGATTCGCTGAGCCAGGGCAATGTGTTTCTTGAACAGGTCAAAGTCGAATCGGGCTTCCGGAGTGAACGGATTGACTACATACGAGTAAAGGTTGATGGCCAGCAGACGGCAGGAGTCATACGGACAAAGTGGAATTTCGCCGCACGGGTTGGTAGAAACCGTACGGAATCCCAGGTCGGCGTAGCAATCGGGCACCGATTCGCGAAGGATGGTGTCCCAGAAAAGTACGCCCGGTTCGGCCGATTTCCAGGCATTGTGGACAATCTTCTTCCACAAGGCGGCGGCATTGATTTCTTTCGTAACCGCGGGATGGTCGGAATCAATCGGGAATTGTTGGGTATAAGTCTGGTTGTCTACGGCGGCCTGCATGAAGGCGTCGTCCAGCTTTACCGAAACGTTGGCACCCGTCACCTTGCCTTCCGTCATCTTGGCGTCGATGAAGGATTCCGAGTCCGGATGTTTGATGGATACGGTCAGCATAAGTGCTCCACGGCGTCCGTCCTGTGCCACTTCGCGGGTAGAGTTCGAATAACGTTCCATGAAAGGAACCAGACCGGTAGAGGTCAAGGCAGAGTTCTTTACCGGAGAACCTTTCGGACGGATGTGTGACAGGTCGTGACCCACACCTCCGCGTCGTTTCATCAGTTGCACCTGTTCTTCGTCGATGCGGATGATGGCACCGTAGGAGTCGGCCGAACCGTCCAGACCGATTACGAAGCAATTGGACAAGGAAGCTACCTGGAAGTCATTGCCGATACCGGTCATCGGACTTCCCTGAGGAATGATGTATTTGAAATGGTCGAACAAGTTGAACAATTCTTCCGCCTTGAGTCCGTTAGGGTATTTGGCTTCGATACGTGCCACTTCATTGGCGATGCGCCAGTGCATATCTTCCGGCGATTTCTCGTAGATATTCCCGAACGAATCTTTTACGGCGTATTTATTGACCCACACTCGTGCAGCCAATTCGTCTCCATTGAAATACTGCAACGAAGCGTTGAAGGCTTCGTCGTAGCTATACGTCTTTTTTTCCACGGTTGATATATTGATAATTGGTTTGTCGATTAAAGCAAAAGTGTAGAAGTTGTGCTTTCAATAACTACGACGGTACAAAGCTATAGATGTTTTTTCAATTCACAAAATAAAATCTCCGGAACTTACATGGACTATTTAAACTTTTCCAAAAAGCAAATTTAAAATGCTGATATACAACATACTATTTTTACAATGTTAATTAAAAGTTTTCCAAAACTGAAAACTTGCATAATTCAAAGTTTATGTTATAGCCTGTCAGAATGATGTCTTCTTCTGCCTATTCCGGAGCATCCGGAGGAAATGGAAGTGCCTGTTTGTAGCCGCTTCGGACAGGACGGGGCCGGAGGTATGTTTTTTCGTTCCAAGGGTATGAAATTAGCTGAGATTTATGTAAGTTTGTAAGGAAATAAATCGAGTGAAAATGGAATCAATTAAAAACAGACGTACCATACGTAAGTATACGAGTCAGGACATCCCCGATTCGTTGTTGAATGAGTTGCTGGAAGAGGCTTTCCGTGCGCCCACAATGGGGAACATGCAGCTCTATAGTGTCATTGTAACCCGTGATTCGGCACGCAAGGAACGGATTGCTCCGTTTCATTTCAACCAGCCGATGGTGACTTCGGCGCCGGTCGTGCTTACCTTCTGCGCCGATTTCAACCGCTTCTGCCAGTGGTGTCGCCAGCGGAACGCCAATCCCGGATACGATAATTTCCTTTCGTTCCTGAACGCGGCAAGCGATACGCTTCTGGTTACCCAGAATTTCTGTACACTGGCCGAGGCAGCCGGATTGGGCACCTGCTACCTGGGTACCACCCTATATTCTGCCGGCGGTCTGATCGAGGCTTTGGAATTGCCGAAGCTGGTTGTACCGATTGCGACCATTACCGTAGGTTATCCCGATGAATGTCCGGCCCAACCGGAGAGACTTCCCATCGAGGGCTTGATTCACCAGGAGACTTATCGGGCATACGGAGAACAGGATATCGACCGGATTTATGCGGAGAAGGAGGCCATGCCCGAGAACCGGCATTTCGTGGAGGTGAATCGTACGGAGAATCTGGCCCAGGTATTCACCGACTACCGCTATACGAAGGCCGCAAACGAAGAGATTTCGAAGGTCTTGCTGGAGACTTTGCGCCAACAGGGATTCCTGGACTGAGGCCGGAACAATAGCAAAAAGCCCGGACTGAACAACGCGTGTTTCAGTCCGAGCTTTTTGCTTACGGAACATTTCCGTTATTTGGTCCGAAGGGTCGCTTCGATTTCTTCGATTTCGTTCTTGAAGGCCTTGTCTACCTCTACCTGGTCTTTCACCATCTTGCAGGCATGGAGTACGGTAGCATGGTCTTTGTTTCCGATGAGCTGGCCGATTTTCGACGAAGAGGTATCGGTATGCTTCTTGGCCAGATACATGGCTACCTGTCTTACCTGTACCACTTCGCGCTTGCGGGTCTTGGTGTGGATGGCGGACGTATCAATCTTGTAGTGGCTGCATACCTTTTCGATGATGTCGTTTACGGTAATCGGTTTGACTTCCGCGCATTTCACCGCTTTCTTCACGATGCGTTGAGCCAGTTCCAGGTCGATTTCGCGCTTGAACAGAATGGATTGAGCCAACAGGGAGTTCACGATACCTTCCAGTTCACGCACGCTTTCGTTCACGTTCTCGGCAATGTAGCAGATAACCGATTCCGGAATGACCAGTCCATCCTTCTTGATCTTGTTCCGCAGGATATTCTTTCTCAGTTCGATATCCGGCTTTTCCAGCTCGGCCACCAGTCCCCATTTGAAACGGGTGAGCAGACGTTCCTCCATGCCCTGTAGCATGACCGGAGCGCGGTCGGAGGTCAGAATGAGCTGCTTGCCGTTCTGGTGCAGGTGGTTGAAGATGTGGAAGAAGGTGTTCTGTGTCTTCGTTACTCCGGCAAATTCCTGGATATCATCGATAATCAGTACATCGATGGTCTGGTAGAAGCTGATGAAGTCGTTGAAATGGTTGGTACGCACGGAGTCTGTGTACTGCACCTGGAAAAGGTGTGCAGATACGTACAATACACGTTTCTCCGGATAAAGTTCCTTGATACGTGTACCGATGGCATTGATCAGGTGGGTTTTCCCCACGCCTGAAGGGCCGTATAGAAACAACGGGTTAAACGTACGGGCCGGGTTCTGTGCGACCGTTTCGGCTACCGTGCGTGAAAATTCGTTGCTGTTTCCCTTGATGAAGTTCTCGAAGTTGTAGTTCGGATTCAGATGCGGGTCCAAATCCTGAGGTACGGCTGCTTGTAGCGGGTTAGGTGCCTTGTTGGCATTATGTATAGGCTGCTGGGGCAAAGCGGTCGACCGTTTTGTCCCTTCAATATTCATGGTGATATGGTTTGTCTTATCCGTCAGGATGGAGTACATCAGCTCTGTCCCTTCACCGATTTCTTTATACAAGGCCGCACGAAGCAATCCCACGTACTTTTCTTCCAGGTATTCATAGAAGAAAGGACTTGGGACCCCAATCGTCAGTGCCTTGTTCTCGTACTTGAGTGGTACGATAGGCTCAAACCATGTATTGTATGCTGTCGTGTTCACGTTGTCTTTAATGAACGAGAGACAACGATTCCACACTGCTACAGCCTGGTTGTTTTCAATCATACGTGCGTTGTTATTTTTAACTGCAAAAACTTCTACTTTGCAAATTTCGTAAGGATATTTTAGAAAAACAAATCTGTTTTTGCTTGCTTTTTTTACCTTTTGTTTAAGATATTGATAATTAACTGTTTACAAAATAGTGTAGTTGGACCTTCAAACAGGATATCTTGCACTTTTCAACGTATTGTACATCAATATTTTAATCGTTGGTTTTCTTGCCTTTTATCCGTGTGCGCTTTTAGTTTTATCTCTTGATTATCAAGCGTTTGTTTTTAAGCTATCCGGAAGTCCGGATAGCTTTTGTTATTTAGACTGTTTCTATATAGTGCTTATTTGTCTTTCTTTCCGAAGAGTGAGAAGTGTACGTAACGTTTCGGATGTGCCTGCAGGTCTTCCAGCAGACTGGCGGCATTGCCGGCCGTAGCGCTCAGGTTGTTATACAATGACGAGTCGTTGAGCAGCAGACCCAGCGAGTTGTCTTTCCGGTTGAGCTTGTCGGTAAGCAGGCGTACGTTCTGAAGGGTAGAATCCACTTTGATGAATGTAGACGCGTAGTCGATGTTCTTCAGGTTGCCGCTGATTTGTTTCAAGTCCTCGGTGATGGTGGTGATGTTGCCGGTCAGTGCCGGAACGTCTTTCGACATCAGGGTGTTCAGCTGCTTGCTGGTCGCGTTCAGCGAGGCGGTCAGCTGTTCGGCGTTATGCAGGGTATTCTTCAGAGCCGGGTCGGCCAGCAGCTGGTTGAGTGAGCTCAGGATGGAGTCCAGTTTCGGCATCATCTGTTCCACTTTCGGCAGAAGTTCCTTTTCGGCTACTCCCATGATACCCGGATTGGCGCGTCCCTGGATGGTATCGCCTGCGGCATAATAGGTCGTACTGTTGAAATCCAGTACCAGGTTGATTTTTACGGTACCCAGCATTTCGGTCACCAGGTCTGCGTAACTTCCTTTCGGAATACGCATCTTTTCGTCCATGTCGATGCCTACCACCACATGGCCGGGTTTCTGGTAATTGTATTGGATGTCTCTTACCAGACCGACCTTCAGTCCGTTGGCAAAAACCGGACTTGAGTTGGCCAGTCCGTTGATGTCTGTAAACTCTACGTAGTAGTAACTTTCAGGCTTTAACATGTTTACGCCTTTCAGGTAGTTGATACCGAAGAAAAGTACCAGCAATGCACCGATACCGGCCAAACCTATTTTTACTTCTTTTCTCATTTTGTTATTTGTAGTTTCTATTTATTATCTTCTGTTCCGTTTGAATTCGCGGATGGCTTCGTTGATGTTCATCTTCTGTCCGTCCTTGAAGGCGATGATGAACGCGTCCTTGAATTTGGCATCCACTTTGGTACGTTTCAGGCGGAGAATCCGGTTGTAGTCGGTATCTTCGCCGTAGGTGTATTTCACCAGCCCGTTCTCCTTATAATAAGATACCGGAGTCAGCCCTTTCAGTTGCCTGCTTCCTTTCGGAAGTACCCGCGACGAGGTGGTAATCTGAATCTTGAATACCGGGCGCGAAGCTTCCTGTTTCGACGCGTGTCTGGCCGGTTGCACCTCGGAGCCGTTTACTTGCGGGGCGCGTGTGTCGGCTGGGACGGCCGGTGCTTCGGGTATCGCTTCCCGCGAAGCGGAGTCTGTTTCGTCTGCCGGAATGTTGGTCACCGGCGTCGTTTCCCGGTTGCCGCCGGAGCGGACGTTCCTTTGCTGGTTCCGGTAGTTGGCGATAGCCGTATAGATGCTCCGTGCCATGGTGGCGCTTCCGTTTTCCGAAATCAGGAAAGAGGCTTCGGTCGGATTGGTGATGTATCCCAGTTCCACCAGGATGCTGGGCATCGAGGTTTCGCGCAATACCAGGAATCCGGCCTGGTGTACCCCCTTGTCCTGCCGGCCGTTGTTCCGGAACTGGCGTTGTACCAGTTGGGCCAGGCTGACACTCTGGGCCATGTACTTGTCCTGCAGGAATTCGAAGATGATGTAGCTTTCGGCCGAGTTCGGGTTGAATCCGGCGTATTGCTGCTTGTAGTCATCTTCAATCAGAATCACTGAGTTTTCCTTTTGGGCGACTTCCAGGTTCTCTTGTGTACGGTGCAGACCGAGGGTGTAGGTTTCCGCGCCGCTTACCCGGCTGTTCCGTGAAGCCAGCGAGTTGGTATGGATGGATACGAACAGGTCGGCTTTGACGTTGTTGGCTATTTCAGCTCTCCGGTGTAACGGGATGAATACATCGCGGTCGCGCGTATAGACCACCCGCACATCCGGCAGGTTCTGTTCTACCAGCCTGCCCAGTTTCAGGGCTACTTTCAGGTTGATGTTCTTCTCCTTGACGTTTCTGCCGATGGCACCCGGGTCATGACCTCCGTGTCCGGCGTCGATGACCAGCGTAAAACGGTTGTCGTTCCCGGCAGATGCGGGAGCCTGGAAGAACAAGGCCAGAAGAAAGGCCCCGATGATAGGATATAGTATGTTGAATCTTGTAGTCTTCATAACCAAACTTCCTGCAAAGGTAATAGAATTTTTTGTTTCTCTCCTTCCTTCCCGTCCAAAAGATGCAGATTATTCGATATAAAACCCATAAAAACAGGGGAATTTCCTATCTTTCGCCGAATCTGTCCGCGTGGAAGCCGGTGTTTTGCCGGCTTCGGAATCCCTCCGGCGGGAACGGACGGACATGCGGCGAAAAACGAACGGACGTTTTCACGAAGACCTGCGGACGTTTACACGAAAACGAACGGACGTTTGCAGGAGAACGAACGGACGTTTGCAGGAGAACGAACGGACGTTTGGGAGGAAGGTACTTCGCCCGAAGCTCTGTTAATTTAGCTTAAACCTGTAAGGAAGAAACCTGACGGGCCGCAGAATCTCTTATCTTTGTTACACTCATAAAAAATCAGAAGATATGACATTGATAGATGGAAAGGCTATTTCCGAACAGGTGAAGCAGGAAATAGCGGCCGAAGTGGCTGAGATTGTAGCGAAAGGAGGCAAGCGTCCTCATCTGGCGGCGATTCTGGTCGGACACGATGGAGGAAGCGAGACCTATGTGGCCAATAAGGTGAAGGCTTGCGAGGTTTGCGGTTTCAAGTCGACGCTCATCCGTTACGAGGCGGATGTGACGGAAGAGGAACTGCTGGCCAAGGTGCGTGAGCTGAATCAGGATGACGATGTAGACGGATTCATCGTCCAGCTGCCGCTCCCGAAGCACATTTCCGAGCAGAAGGTCATCGAGACCATCGATTACCGCAAGGATGTGGACGGTTTCCATCCCATCAACGTAGGTCGGATGGCCATCGGCTTGCCTTGTTATGTGTCGGCTACTCCGAACGGAATTCTGGAATTGCTGAAGCGTTATCAGATTGAGACCCAGGGAAAGAAATGTGTCGTGCTGGGACGTAGCAACATCGTGGGCAAACCCATGGCGATGCTCATGATGCAGAAGGCTTATCCGGGCGACGCTACCGTGACGGTCTGCCATAGCCGGAGCAAGAACCTGGTGGAGGAATGCCGTGAGGCCGACATCATCATCGCGGCGCTGGGACAACCGAACTTTGTGAAGGCCGATATGGTGAAGGAAGGGGCCGTCGTGATTGACGTAGGTACGACCCGTGTACCGGATGCTACCCGTAAGTCCGGCTTCAAGCTGACCGGCGATGTGAAGTTCGACGAAGTGGCTCCGAAATGTTCCTTCATAACCCCGGTACCGGGTGGAGTAGGCCCGATGACGATTGTATCCTTGATGAAGAATACTTTACTGGCCGGTAAGAAGGCCATTTACGGATAAAGGATGAATGCTTTTTCCCTGAAACGGATAGGGTTGCTGATGGCCTGTTGGCTTTCGGCAACCCTTTTTCGTGCCCAGACGGCCGATTCCATCCGACTCTTGTTCGTGGGCGACCTGATGCAGCATCAGGCTCAGATGGACGCGGCGAAGCGTCCGGACGGCACTTACGACTATACCTCTTATTTCAGGCAGGTACGTCCGGAGTTCGACCGGGCGGACTTGCTGGTGGGGAATCTGGAGGTGACGCTCGGCGGGAAGCCTTACCGGGGGTATCCGGCGTTCAGCGCGCCCGACGAGTTCCTGTACGAATTGAAGCGGGTGGGTTTTGATGTGCTGCTTACGGCCAACAACCATTGCCTCGACAGGGGACGTAAGGGGCTGGAGCGGACCGTCCGGATGCTGGATTCGCTGGAGATTCCTCATGCCGGCACGTACAGGGAGGTGGAGGAACGTTCCCGGCGTTATCCGTTGCTGGTTACGGTGAAGGGCTTCCGGATTGTCCTGCTGAACTATACGTACGGCACGAACGGGATTCCGGTCACGCCGCCCAACTACGTGAACGGGATTGACCGCGCCCAGATTCGGGAGGATATTCTGAAAGCCCGGAGGATGAAACCCGATGTCATCATCGCCTGTATGCATTGGGGAATTGAATACCAGTCGCTCCCCCGCCGGCAGGAGCGGGAGTTGGCCCGGTGGATGATAGGGCTGGGGGTGGACCACGTCATCGGTTCGCATCCCCATGTGGTGCAACCGCTCGAAGTCCTGACTGATTCGGTGACTCCGGGGCGTCACCTGGTGGCCTATTCGTTGGGGAATTTCGTGTCGAACATGCACCCTACCGGTACGGACGGAGGGATGATGGTTTCGCTCACTCTCCGGCGGGTGGAGGGGAGGACCCGTCTGGCCGATTGCGGCTATGCGTTCGTGTGGACTTCCCGGCCGGTTCTGTCCCGGAAACCCGGTTACGAGCTGTATCCGTTGAATATAGCTGATAATCTGCTGAATGTGAACGAGAAAGAACGGATGTCCCGCTTCGCCCGACAGGTACGTTCGTTGATGGAGCGGGAGGCGAAAGGAATAAAAGAATACTTTTTTTGAAGTTTTTTCGGCGAAAGTCTTGTAGATTCAGAAAAAAGTCCTACCTTTGCAACGCTTTTGAAAGGAAAGCCAACATGGTGACTATAGTTCAGTTGGTTAGAGCGTCAGATTGTGGTTCTGAATGTCGTGGGTTCGAGTCCCACTAGTCACCCTATCAAACTCCTGATTCTTCAGGAGTTTTTTTGTGTCCTTCCGCTTTTATTCTTCGCTTTTATTTGTACTTTTTAAAAGATTTTTAATATCTTTGTAGAAAAGGAATAGGAGGGAGCATGAAACTACGTACCGTCGCCAAATTTGCCGTTATTCTTTCTACCTTGTTGTTTTGTGTAGGAGTAGGCGTATATAGCTTTGTCCAATTGAAGTTGGCCGACAAGACCCAGACCGTGGACCTGCTGGAGTTGGTTCCTGCCGACTCACGTGGCCTGCTGGAGACGGACAATGTGGATTTCTTCATCAGTGAGCTTCCGCGGATGGCCTACGCGGCCCAATTCGATACCTTGCATCAGTCTAACCTGATAGAGACCATCTTTTATGAACTTACCCAATATACTTCTCATGCGGCACACGGGTTGAGCAACCAGGTCAACCAGCTGATGCTCAGTTTCCATTTTCCGGGCAATCCGCGCGACATGGTCGCTTATTTCCGGATGAGCAAGGAGGGGAAGGACCTGTTCAAGGAAGTGCTCCGCGAGAAATACGGTGACCGGTTCACCCCGAAGAAGGAAATCTACCGGGGAAAGGAAATCCAGGTATATCCGTTGGATGCCGAGGATTTCCTGTCGCTATACGGAGGGAAAGGTTTTCTGGTAGCCAGCCATGAGAAGCGGCTGATAGAACAGGTCATCGACGCGCAACTGGACAAGCGTTCCCTGAGTCGGGATACGGTATTGGCGTCGTTGCGTCACAACAAGTCTTCCCGTTTCATGACCTTGTACGGACGGACGGCCTCGGTGCCCTTGTTGACGGGCAAACGGGATTATTGCTGGAGCGAGTTCGACCTCCACATGAACAGCGAAGTCATCTACCTGAATGGTTCCATGGCCGCTCCCGAAGCCTGTATGCCTGTCATGGCCGAACGTCTGGGCGGTATACCGCAGGTAGCGAAGGACAGCCTGCTCATCCTTTCGGGAACCGCACGTATCGATTCCTGCATCAACCGGGCTTCGGTGGCTCAGCGAGACACCCTCTTCAATCAGTGTATCGCCAATCTCTCGCCTTCGGCCTCGTACATCATGGTGGCCGACATGCAGGAGGTGGTCCGCAACAAAGAATTCTTCAAGCCTTATCTGCCGCCGTTCATCAATGAATGGGCCGAGATGTTCGACCCCTTCATCCTTTCCGTGCAGGTGACGGAAGTGGACGGACGTTTCTCTCACATCTTTGTCCTGACCTATCGGGAGTGACGGGTCATCTCAACTTGTACTTGTTGTAGTCCGGACCGGCCTTGAACTGGAAGTAGAACAGGGAAATGACGGTCAGCGCCGCGCCGAACAGGTAGGAGATGCGGAACGAGGCGATCTCGGCGATGTAGCCTCCGGTGAGCATCCCGATTCCGATACCCAGGTCCCACGAGGTCAGGTACGTGCTGGTAGCTGTTCCGCGCTGGTTGTTCGGTGCCAGATTGACGAAGAGCGTGTTGTAGGCCGGAAACATGGTACCGAACCCGATTCCCAATAGCAGGGAGATGGCAAAGAACAGCACGGTGGTGAAAGTCACGTTCCAGTCTACCAGCCATCCGCACGCGGTAAGGCTGAAATAGCAGAGGCACACCAGGTACAGACCGGCCTGAATCACTCCGGTCACCATTCCCTTATCTACCAGTTTACCGCTGAACAACCGGCTCATGGCCATTCCTATGGCCATGAGGGTGAAGAAGAAGCCGGTTTCGGCCGTCAGTCCGATCTGCTTGGCGTACATGGCCACGTAGTTGGTGGTCATCCCGTAGGGGATGGACATAAGCAGCAGGCAGATGCCGGCCGGAATCCCTTTCAGCAGGATGAAGCGGTCCAGCGAGATGGGTTCCCGCTTTACGGGCGGGCGATAGCTGGTCTTCACCAGGCAGGCTGCCAGGAATCCCAGGATGCACGAAACCAGGGAGTAAGAGAAGATGGTGATGTAGGATACCCCGGCGCTATGCAGGAACAGGCCGAACATCGGTCCGATGGACATGGCGATGTTGTTCGACAATCCGTAATATCCCAGTCCTTCGCCGCGTCGGGAAGAAGGCATGATGTCGATGACTACCGTGTTTCCTCCCACCGTCACCATTCCGAACGAAATGCCGTGGACGATGCGGAGCAGGATGAACAGGGTAAGCAGTCCGGCCACCATGTAGCCGGCAAAGACCAGGGTGAAGATGAAATAGGCGAACAGGTACAAAGGCTTGCGGGAGAACGTGTCCAGCAGGTAGCCCGAGAACGGACGGATACAGAGGGCCGCGATGGTATAGCAGCTCAGTACCACGCCGATGGTGGTGTTCGATACCTGGAATTCTTCAAGTAGATAGAACGGAAGTACGGGGGTGAGCAGCCAGAATCCGAAATAGAGCAGGAAGTTGGCCGCCAGGATAAAGCAATAGCTGGGAGTAACAAGTTTGTCCTTCTTCATAGCCTGATAAAAAATGAATCATCCCGACCTCGCTCGGCCGGAATGATTCTCTTAGCGTATTTTATTAAGTGCATATAAATGCCGAATATGTTGGGGTTTCCTAGTTGGCCGCTTCGAACTCTTCCAGGAAACGGGTATCATTCTCTGAGAACATACGCAGGTCTTTCACCTTGTATTTCAGGTTGGTGATACGTTCTACACCCATACCGAAGGCATATCCGGTATAGATTTTGCTGTCGATGCCGTTGGCTTCCAGTACGGCAGGGTCTACCATACCGCAACCCAGGATTTCCACCCATCCGGTGTATTTGCAGAACGGGCAACCTTCGCCGCCGCAGATGTCGCAGCTGATGTCCATTTCGGCGCTCGGCTCGGTGAACGGGAAATAAGACGGACGCAGACGGATCTTGGTCTCCGGACCGAACATTTCCTGAGCGAACTGGAGCAGCACCTGTTTCAGGTCGGTGAACGATACGTTCTTGTCGACATACAGGCCTTCCACCTGGTGGAAGAAGCAGTGCGCGCGGTAGCTGATGGCTTCGTTACGGTATACACGTCCCGGGCAGATGACGCGGATAGGAGGCTGTGACACTTCCATCACACGGCTCTGTACCGATGAAGTATGTGTACGGAGCAGGATGTCCGGGTGGCTTTCGATGAAGAAGGTATCCTGCATGTCGCGTGCCGGATGGTCTTCGGGGAAGTTCATGGACGAGAACACGTGCCAGTCGTCTTCCACTTCCGGTCCTTCGGCGATGGTGAATCCCAGACGGCTGAAGATGTCGATGATTTCGTTGCGGACGATAGACAACGGATGACGGGTACCCAGTTCGATGGGGTATGCAGTACGGGTCAGGTCCAGTTCGGCCGCTCCGTTATCCTGGTTCTCGAACGTTTCCTTCAGGGCGTTGATACGTTCCTGCGCAAGGTTCTTCAGTTCGTTCAGTTTCATACCCACTTCCTTCTTCTGTTCGGCGGGTACGTTGCGGAAATCCGCCATCAACGCGTTGATAGCTCCTTTTTTACTCAGGTACTTGATGCGGAGGGCTTCCAGCTCTTCCGCGTTGGCGGCCGTCATGGCTCCCACTTCCTGAAGTAATTCTTCTATTTTTGCTAACATATTTCTTCGGTTATTATTTTTCGTGAGGGCAAAGTTAAGGATTTTCACCGAAATAATCCTGTTTTTTCGTCCAATAAATGAGATTTCTCTTGCTAAAAGTGAGAAGGGATTGAAAAAAAGGATAATTTTGCATCCGATTTTTCGATGAATGCAATGAAAAAACTAATCTTTGGATGTTGTCTGTTGTTGCTCATGATTTCCTGTAAAGGAGGAAAAAAGCAGATAGACCCCTTCGAGACATTGACTGGACAGATTGATTCCCTGAAATCGGATTCGGATTCGGTGCAGGCCGATACTTCGTTGGTGATAGAGGATGTGATTCCTCCTTCGGCCGATGAAAGCTTTGCCGATTTCTTCTATAATTTTGCTTCCGATGCCAAGTTCCAGCTTTCCCGCATCCTTTTCCCTGTATCTACGTATAAGGGCGACAAGATTGTGCGTGTGCCGAAAGACGAATGGACCCACGACTATCTGTTCAGCCGTGAACCGGCCTATACGGTGCTGTTCGATAAGGAAGAAGACATGGAACTGGAGAAAGATACCAGTATGCAGAGTGTGCAGGTGGATATGATTGACCTGAGGAAAAGCCTGATACGGAGGTATTATTTCCAGCGCAAGGGACAGTCCTGGTTCCTCGAGGCCATCAACCTGCAAAAGCTGGCGCACGAGACGGACGGGGAAGAGGATTTCATGCAGTTCTACGAACGCTTCTCTTCCGATTCCATCTTCCAGGGCGAACGTCTGGCCGAGCCGCTGGGATTTGTGACCGCCGACCCGGAAGATGAGTTCCAGATTCTGGAGACCACCCTCGAACCGGGACAATGGTTCGCTTTCCGTCCGCCGATGATGCCCGGAAAACTCACGAACGTACATTACGGGCAGAAGGAAGAACTCAACATCGATACGAAAGTGGTCGAGTTCAAGGGATTCGGCAACGGGTTCAGCAACACGCTCTATTTCGAGCGCCGGAACGGTATCTGGAAACTGATGAAATTTGAAGATTTGAGCGATTGATATTCCTTTTATGAAGACATATACCCATTATCCCCTGTTGGCGCACAATACCTTCGGAATGGACGTGAAGGCGGCCCGTTTCGTGGAATACGCTTCGGAAGAAGAGTTGTGCGGCTTTCTGAATGACACGAAGGAGGCGTTGCATCCTTTCCTCCATATCGGCGGCGGAAGCAACCTCTTGTTTAAAGGTGATTACGACGGACTCATCCTGCACTCCGGCATCCGGGGCATGGAGACCGTGGACGAGACGGACGACTCGGTGGAAATCCGTGTGGGAGCCGGCGAGG
>OHKG01000566.1_pt1 | contig 14823 bp, 10 predicted proteins | sample 1568701 | NCBI WGS metagenome assembly OHKG01 (sample SAMEA3879529, study PRJEB24766) | human gut metagenome | biome: human-associated habitat; feature: feces | place: USA | collected 1985/1987 | reverse complement strand
ACAGGCGGTGATTCAATTCGCCGTCCGTCGTCAGCAGCAGCAGCCCTGTCGTGTCCTTGTCCAGCCGCCCGACGGGCATACAGCCAATCGCGGCATATTCCGGCGGAAGCAAGTCCATCACCGTCGGCTGCTTCTTGTCGCGCGCGGCGGTCAGCAGTCCAGCGGGCTTGTGCAGCATCACATGCCGTGTCAGGCGAGTGTCCAGCTTTTCGCCGTTCAGCAGGATTTCGGCATCCTCCGCCACCTGCGCGGACGGGTCGCGCTGCACGTCCCCATTCACGCGGACACGCCCGCCGCGAATTGCCTTCTGCATCTCCGACCGGCTGCCCTTGCCCAGCGTCACCAGCATTCGGTCAAGCCGCAGCATGTTCCTGCTCCTTCTCGTCCTTCACGCCGCGCAGGAAAATCGCCGGCAGCATCGAACGCATGGGATTCGTCACCAGCATCAGCACGGCGGACACCGCCGTCACCGCTAACAGCCACTTCGGCGGCATTAGCATAGAGAAGCTCGGCATGTCCATCAGGTTCTCAAACCATTGCATCGTAAACTGCACGGCAGACACGCTCACCTGCGCAATCAGCGCAACGATGCAAGCCGCCATCGGCAGCACAAACAGCAGCCCGCTCAGCCACAAGCCAACGATTTGCCAGCGGTGTCCTTTCACCAGCTTGCGGTCACCCAGTGCGTAGGCATGGCGCGTTCCGCTGTGGAACATCAATCCAAACAGCGGGAACAGCAGCATCAGTACCATGATAATGACATAGCGGATGATGCCCTGATCGAAAGCACCGCCGCCCAACGCATTCAGATGCCCCCAAATCGTCCCGACATCCAGCTCTGTTCTTTCATACTGCATCAGCCCCACCAGCGCCGCAAACGGCAGCAGCCACAGCAGCATCAGCCCCGTCATCCGCAGCGAACGCGCAACCTTCTTCCAGTAGCCGTTCAGCGGCAGCATCGCCACCGTCGCCATCGGCGCGCCGGAGAGGAAGAGCTGCATGGCTTCCGCCGTGCTTTGGCGCATCGGCAGGGCGATAAAAATCAGCATCAGCGGGCAGAGCAGCGCCAGCGGCCGCAGCGACGCGTTCAGCAGGAACAGCAGCGGGCACAAACACGCCGCCCAGACTGCCATCGTCATCCCCTGCGCGCGGAGCATGTCACCTTTGCTCGATTTGAACCGCGAAATGCTTTCCAGCATCGTTTTTTTGATCGTCATGTGGGTCATTCGACTCCTTTCGGCTTTGCGGGAAACAGTTCCCCCATTTTCATCGTTTATTATACAGGTTTTTGCCCGGTATTGCAATTGCTTTTTCTTTCCGATAGCGTCTGCCGTTGACTTTTGGCGCGGGAAAGCGTATGATGAAGCAAAATTCAGTCAAGGAGGAAATTTCGATGAACGCATCGTTCCACACAGGAAACCGCAAACGGCTCTATGAAGCCATGAAGCCCGCGTCGCTGCTGGTCATGTTCTCCGGTGAAGACGTGCGCAAGACCAATGACGAATATTATCCTTTTTATACCGACCGCGATTTCTACTACCTGACCGGGCTTGACCAGCATGAGCTTGTGCTGATGGCAGTGAAAGAGCCATCCGGGAATGTGCATGAACAGATTTACATTCTGCCGCCCGACCTGATGGCGGAGCGCTGGACGGGTGCGCGCCTGAAGCCCGCCGAGGTTGAGGCGCTGTCCGGCATTTCCGACGTTCGCTTTGTCAACCAGTTCCAGACGGATTTTCACGCGCTGGCAGCGGGCGGACACTACTCCCTGACCAGCGGGCAAATTGCGCAGGTGTATCTCGACCTGTTCCGCGTGTCGCCGCAGGACATTGACCGCCCGGCGCATCGGCTGCTGAAGCAGATTCAGGCGAATTACCCCTATCTGCAAGTCGAGAACGCGAACGCCATCCTGCGCCGTCTGCGGCTCATCAAGCAGCCCTGCGAAATCGACGCCATCCGCCAAGCGGAAAAGGTGACGGGCGAGGGCATCATGGCGATGATGAAGGCGAGCCGTCCGGGGATGTACGAATACCAGTACAAGGCGGAATTTGACTACGCGCTGACCCAGCACGGCCCGCAGGGGCCCGCGTTCCCGTCCATCATCAGCGCGGGGAAAAACAACTTCTGCATCCACTATTATTCCTACCGCGGGCAGGCGCACGACGGCGACATGGTGCTCAACGACGTCGGCGCGCAGCATGACAGCCTGATGACCGACGTCAGCCGCGGTTTCCCGTGCAACGGGCGCTTCTCGGACAAGCAGAAGCTGCTGTTCAACTGTGCGCTGCAAACGTCGAACCACATGTTCTCTATCGTCAAGCCGGGCTTCTCGATGGCGGAGGTGGATGCGACGATTCGCCGCTACAACGCTGCGCTGCTCTGCGACGCGGGCGTGCTGGACAAGCCGGAAAACATCGGGCGCTATATGTGGCACGGCGGCGCACACCATGTGGGCTACGACGTGCATGATGTTATCGAGCGCCCGCTGACGGTCAAGCCGGGCATGGTGTTCTGCATCGACGTGGGCATCTACCACGAGGAATGGGGCATTGGTTTCCGCTTGGAGGACAACCTGCTGGTAACGGAAGACGGCTGCGAAAACCTCTCGGCAGCGATTCCGCGCACGGTCGAGGACATTGAGGCAGTCATGCGGAAGGGGTAAAATCCGCCTAATTGGTGAATCCTATAAAGTCGTTTTGCCACGAAAGCACACAGATGCTGCTTTCGCGGCATTTTTGCTGTATTGACTGTTTTGGAATAATCGTGCCGAAAAAAAGTGCGAAAATGGCGGGAAAACTTTCGTGAATTACTTGACAATCGCAATTCAGAAGGTTATACTTTTCATACGGATATTGTGATACGCTTTTCAAGCTGCACAAGCAAATTTGATGAGCGCACCACCAGAAAAAAGGAGGATTTCTATCATGCGTAAGTTCCTTTCCCTGCTTCTTGCGCTGGTCATGGTGCTGTGCTGCATCCCCGCTGTGGCGGAGACGGCAGACGGCGTCTATGAAGGCACCGGCGCTGGTCTGAACGGCGCGATTAAGGTGTCCGTGACGGTCAGCGGCGGCAAAATCACCGAAGTGAAGGTCTTGGAGCATTCCGAGACGGCGGGCATCTCCGATCCTGCGATTGAGAAGATTCCTGCGGCGATCGTCGAAGCGCAGTCTGCGGACGTGGACATCGTTTCCGGCGCGACCTTTACCTCCAAGGGCATCATCGACGCGGTGAAGAACGCCCTGAACCCCGATGCGGCGGAAGAAGCCGGTATGCCCTTTGAGCAGCCGGACATTCTGGTCATCGGCGCAGGCATGGCAGGTCTGGCGACGGCTGCCCGTGCGGCTGAGCTGGGTCTGAACGTGCTGGTTGTCGATCAGGCTGCGACCTACGGCGGTTCTGCGAACGTTGCGGGCGGCACGCTGCTGGGCACCTGCACGCGGATGCAGAAGGAAGCCGGTATCGAGGACGACCCCGATCTGTGCTTCGCGGACTTCGTGCGTCTGGGCGGCGCTGGCAACTTCAACGAGGAAATTGCCCGCGAATTCGCTGAAATCAGCGGCGAAGCGGTGGACTGGCTGGACGATCTGGGCACCGACTTCGGCGACCGCGTCCCCTACTTCGGCGTGTATCAGCCGCTGAACGTGGCGCGCAACTACTCCGGCAAGGGCGGCGCTCGTGCGTTCGTCGTGTCGCTGTACGCGGAACTGGAAAAGTATTTCTCCACCAACGCTTACATGATGCTCAACACCTACGTCACCGGCCTTGTGACCAATGACGAGGGCGCGGTCATCGGCGCGAAGGCTCGTCTGGCGGACGGCACCGAAACCACCCTGCTGGCGCCCGCGACGGTGATCTGCACGGGCGGCTATGCCGGCAACGAAGAGCTGCTGAACAAGTACAACTTTGAAAACGTGCTGTCCACCTCTCCCGCGTGCGTGACCGGCGACGGCTATGCTTGGCTGGAAGAACTGGGCGCGCCGCTGACGAACATGGACTTCTGCACCGCGTATGCGGGCGGCATCCCGACCAGCGATGACTTCCGCTCCTTCGGCTACTTCAACGCCACCAACGGCGCGCTGTGGATTAACACCAACGGCGAGCGTATGGCAAACGAAACCGGCGCGGATTCTCACGTCAAGAGCGAAACGTGGGCGAATGCTCCCCACAACATCGTCTACACGGTCTTCTCCTCCGAAATGCTGATTCCGGACGCAAAGGTGTTCTCCACCGGCGCTTGGGGCAGCGTGAAGGAAGAGTTCGATCCCTATGTGGAATCCCTGATTGAAAAGGGTCTGGCTTGGAAGGCCGACACCATCGAAGAGCTAGCGGAAAAGGTTGGTCTGCCGGTGGATACCTTCAAGGCGACCATCGCGGCTTACAACGACGGCTGCGCCAACGGCAACGATCCCTTCGGCCGCACCAAGCAGGAAGTCGCCATGGCGAACGGCCCGTTCTACGCGGTCAAGACCGTTCCCTATGTCATGATTACCTGCGGCGGCCCGATGATGACCAAGGACTGCGAAGTGCTCAACTCCGACGGTCTGGTGATTGAAGGCGTTTACATGGCTGGCGAAATCGTCGGCATGGCGAACGTCGGCGGTCTGAACTCCATCGGCGGCATGGGCCACGGCAACTGCCTTGTCTGGGGCAAGAAGGCTGCGGAAGTGATCGCGGCGAAGCTCGGCAAGTAATTCTCTTTCCCCGTGCGGGTAACTGCACGGGGATTTTTCTGCCCTTTTTCAGGCATGGATGTTCTTTTGCAGCTGGTCTTTTTCGTTGCGGGGGGAATCGCGCCTGCGGGCGTGCTTCTTGTGTCCGTATTTCCTTCGAGTTTCCCCATAGGACAGCTTTTTCATTGAAAATAGTATGAATTGGGCAAAATCTGCACGTTTTCTTGCAAGAATTGCGCCTGCAATCTCTTGACGAATCACGGCGAACGCGGTATACTACGAGTAGGTACACCCTGAATCAGAGTCATTAAGAGGAGGCTTTTCTGATGCAGAATATTCCCGTTGTGAAGCTGGGTCTGGTTGCGGTTTCCCGCGACTGTTTCCCGATTGCGCTGAGCGAAAAGCGCCGTGCCGCGATTGCGGAAAAGTGCGGCCAGAAGAAGCTCGACATCGTCGAAATCAAGACGACGGTAGAGAACGAGAAGGACATGCTCAAGGCGGTTGAGGAACTGAAGGCGAACGAGTGCAACGCGGCGGTCGTGTTCCTCGGCAACTTCGGCCCGGAAACCCCCGAAACGCTGATTGCAAAGAATTTCGACGGTCCGTGCATGTTTGTGGCGGCGGCGGAAGGCGACGGCGACATGATTAACGGCCGCGGCGACGCTTACTGCGGTATGCTGAACTGCTCCTACAATCTGGGTATGCGCCACCTGAAGGGCTACATCCCGGAATACCCCATCGGCACGGCGGATGAACTGGCGGACAAAATTGCGGAATTTATCCCGATTGCCCGTGCCATCATCGGCGTGAAGAACCTCAAGATCATCACCTTCGGCCCGCGTCCTCAGGACTTCTTCGCCTGCAATGCCCCGATTAAGGGTCTGTATGAGCTGGGCGTGGAAATCGAAGAGAACTCCGAGCTGGATCTGCTCGTCTCCTACAAGGAACATGCTGGCGACGCCCGCATCCCCGCTGTCTGCGAAGACATGGCGAAGGAAATGGGCGAGGGCAAGTATTATCCGGAGCTGTGCGAGCGCATGGCGCAGTTCGAGCTGACGCTGCTGGACTGGGCAGAGGCTCACAAGGGCGCGCGCAAGTACGTTGTCTTTGCGGACAAGTGCTGGCCGGCGTTCCCGTCCCAGTTTGGCTTTGAACCCTGCTATGTCAACTCCCGTCTGGCCTCCCGCGGCATCCCGGTTGCCTGCGAAGTGGACATCTACGGCGCACTGAGCGAATACATCGGCGCGTGCGTGACCGGCGATGCTGTCACCCTGCTGGACATCAACAACTCCGTCCCGCAGTACATCTACGACGAGGACATCAAGGGCAAGTTCGATTACAAGCTGACGGACACCTTCATGGGCTTCCACTGCGGCAACACGCCGTCCTGCAAGATGTGCGACAACCGCGCTGTCAAGTACCAGCTGATTCAGCACCGCCTGCTGGAGCCCGCCGGCAGCGATCCGGACTTCACCCGCGGCACGCTGGAAGGCGACATCGCGCCCAGCCCCATCACGTTCTACCGCTTGCAGTGCGATTCTGACGGCGTGGTGCGCTCCTACATCGCGGAGGGCGAAGTGCTGCCCGTCGCGACCCGCTCCTTCGGCGGCATCGGCGTGTTCGCCATCAACGAAATGGGTCGTTTCTACCGTCATGTGCTGGTGCAGAAGCGCTATCCGCATCACGGTGCTGTGGCGTTCGACCACTGCGCAAAGCAGCTCTTCGAGGTTTTCAAGTACCTCGGTGTGCAGGACATCGCTTGGAATCAGCCGAAGTCCCTGCCCTATCCCACGGAGAATCCCTGGGCATAATCCCGAAACATCAAAGGGCGCGGCTTGCAGCAATGCAGGTCGTGCCCTTTTTTGAATGAGCAATTGTTGCGTTAGCGCATAAAGAACCCCCGGAAGCGGCTGAAAAATCCGCCTCCGGGGGGTGTGTATCCGAATTACATGATAACCTTGATTTCCGCACCGTCGGTCAGCACAGCATCGGTCAGCACGCCGGAAACTTCCGTGCCGTTGACCAGCACCTGCTTCACGCCGCTCTCGTGGTGGGCGGTGTTGTCCACCACAATGTGCAACCGCTTGCCGCGGAAGCTCTTGTCCATCGTGAATCCGTCCCAAGACGCGGGAATCGCCGGGCTAATGACCAGTCCTTCAGGCGTCGGGCGCAGACCCAGAATACCCTCAACGCAGCCGACCATGACCGTCGATGCCGTGCCGGTCAGCCAATGCACATGCGCGCGGCCCGGCTGGGGCGTCTCATGACCCTCGATGAACTGCGTGTGGACATAGGGTTCCGCTTCACGCAGCTCCGCGCGGTCGTTGTAGGCAGCGGGGCAGCTCTCCGTGAAATACTGGAACGCGCGGTCGCCGTGACCCAGCAGCGCTTCCGCGAGAATCGCCCAGCCCTGAATCTGGCAGAAGATACCGCCGTTTTCCTTCGTCGTGGGGTTAAACAGCAGCATGTTCGCGCCGTCGAAAGCGTGCTGCTTGTAGCAGGGCGCCATGATTTCCACACCGAAGGGCGTGTTCAGCTGCTCGAACGCAGTCTGCATGGCCTTTTCCGCCTGTTCAGGCGTTGCCAGACCGGAAATGACCGCCCAGGACTGCGGGTTGAGCCACATAGACGCTTCGGGATCGTTCTTGCTGCCGATGATGCTGCCCTGCTCGCTGTACCCGCGGCGGAAGCGGTCATCCTCCCAGAAGTGCTGGTTGATGAGTGCCTTCTGTTCCTCCGCCTTCTGGCGCAGGTAGACGCGGTATTCGTCGTTCTCCGGCTTGTTGGGCATCAGCTCGTCCAGCAGGCGCAGGGCGAGATACAGCTGCATGGCGACGAAGGAGGATTCGCCCGCAGCACCCAGACGCAGGCAGTCGTTCCAGTCCGCGTGCAGACCCGCCGGCATCCCGTGCGCACCCAGATGATTCATGGAGAAGTCAATCGCGCGCTTCAGGTGATCCAGCACCGTGCCTTCGCCGTGCGTCGCATACGGAATGACCTCGTCCATAAACGCGGTATCGCCCGTTTCGGCGATATACTTGTAAACGGTCGGGAACAGCCACAGCGCGTCGTCTGCGCGATAATGCGGATGACCCGTGGCGCGGACGTAGCTGTCGTCCTCCGGGGAATCCTCGTGGCCCGCGTTGTGGGTGAACTTCACCAGCGGCAGACCGCCGCCGTGATGCACCTGCGCGCTGAGCATGAACACAAGGCGTTCCTTCGCCATCTTCGGGTCAAGGTGGATGATGCCCTGAATGTCCTGCACCGTGTCGCGGTAGCCCAGACCGTTGCGCTGACCGCAGTAGATGAGGGACGCCGCGCGGCTCCAGACAAACGTCGTGAAGCACTGGAAGGCATTCCAAGTGTTGATCATGCTGTTGAAATTCGCGTCAGGCGTGTTGACCGTCAAGCCGGAGAGCTCGCCGTGCCAGTAATCAACCAGCGCTTTCAGTTCGCCGTCCACCTTATCCGCGACGTTGGCATAGCTGTCCAGCAGCGCACGCGCCGCCTTTTCGCCCTTCTGCGCCAGCAGGAACGCAATCGTCTTCGTCTCGCCGGGCTGGAGCGTCAGCACCGTGTGCAGCGAACCGCAGGGGTTGCCATTGAAGTTGAGGGAATTGCCCAGGTCGCCATCCACAACGCCCTTGGGGTTGGAGAAGCGCCCTTGACCGAGGAAGCGTTCGCGGCGGCCGGTATAGCTCTTGACCGGGCTGCCTGCCAGACCAAAGAAGCGCTCGCGGCCGTTTTCGCCATCCGCATTCACGCCGCAGAACTGGTTGATATGCTCGATGATATGGTCACCGTGGAAGGTCGTTGTGGTGATAAACTGCGTATACTGGAGGTTGACCAAATCCTGCTCATAGTTGCTCTCAGTGGTCAGCTCGCAGTAAGAGAAAACGGAGATGGTGCGGGGCTTATCGGACTTGTTCGTCACCGCCACGCGCCAAACCTCGTGCGTCGCGCCCAGCGGCACATAGTACAGCGTCTTGCTCTCGATGCCGCTGTATGTGCTTTCGACCTCCGTGTAGCTCGTGCCGTGACGGGTGATGGTCTTGTACTGTTCCAGCGGCTTCTCCACCGGCCGCCACGTTGCCGACCAATAATCGCCCGTTTCGTCATCCCGCAGATAGACATAGCGCCCTGGCTCATCGAACTGGTTGAAGGTATAGCGCAGGATGCGTCCCGCCGCGCCGGACTTGACGAAGCTGTATCCGCCGGCGTTCTGGGTCACAATCGCGCCGTATTCCGGAGAGCCGAGGTAGTTTGCCCACGGCATGGGCGTACGCGGGTCGGTGATGACGTACTCGCGCGCAGCATCACTAAAGTAACCGAACTGCATAAGAGAAATCCTCCTTACGTAATTCATCGTCAGGGTTATCTCCGAAAACGTTTTCCCGGACAGGCGGAAATCCTCCTGCCCTTTCAAACGCTTCTATCCGTGCGTATTGTAGCATACTTTTCCTCTTCGCGCAAGGAGAGAATGCACACTTCGGAAACTTTTTTCCCGAAAAAGAGGGGGGATAGATACGAATCCCCCGGCAACGAAAAAGACCAGCACCGAGAGAAAACCTTCTCCCATGCTGGTCGTCCGCGCCCATCTAGCACGACAATGTGCAAATTGTGAGCAAAACAGCTTGGTGGCTCCTGCGGGAGTGCAAAGTTACTGGCAGGGACGCTGTCCCTGCACCCTGCAAGGGGAAATGAAATGGGACGAAGTCCTCCCCTTGACCCCCCCGCGCGATTGAGCTGGTCGCGTTCTCATGCTCTGCCCGCGTGTTTATCCTCTTTTGCCCTTACTCCGTGTAAACCGCACGCGCACCGCCAATATACGGCAGCCGCGAATACGCCATCACCAAATTCGCATGTCCCACATGGCTCGTCGAAATCCGCAGCGGCACTGCCACCGGACGAATGTGCATTCCCACCAGCGTATCGCCAATATCAATCGCCGCGTCCGCCTGAATGCTCACCGCCAAGGTGGGTTTCTCCATCTTCTTCCACGCCGCCGCCGGTACACTGCCGCCCGCTTTCGGCTGCGGAATTGCGCGCACCTGCGTCAGTCCCAGTTCCTTCAGCACCGCCTTCTCCACCACAATCCCGCGGTTCAGGTGCTCGCAGCACTGGAACGCCGCATGAACGCCGTGCCCCTTGCACGCCGCCAGCATCGCTTCCGCCACAATCTCGCCTAATTCCGGCACACTGCCCTTGCCGATGCGCGCGCCCGTAATCTCGCTCGTCGAACAGCCCAGCACAATCACGCTGCCGCTCTCCAGATGCCCCGCATCCATCAGCGCACCAACAGATTCATCCAAAATGCGGTTGATTTCCGCGCGCAAAGTTTCCCTCTGTGCCTCGTCAAACATGTTCAAGCCCTCCCTGTTCTTTCTGCGCTGATTCCTGCTGGAATGGGGTCTTCTGGCGGAGCATTTCCAGTGCATTGCCTGCGCCGATAACCGCCAAGCGCCCCAGCAGATTCGCAATCATCCGCGCCGTTTCAATGTCGATTTGTTCTCGCACGCCGCGAATCGCCGTCACACCCGCGTGGACATCCTTGCGCATTTCCTTCCAATTGATGCGCTGCGTCGATGCCAGCAGGTCGAAGATAGCATCCACGAACTTGCGGCGCTGCTCGCGGGTGCACTGTGCCAGCCACTGATGCACCGTCTGGTTGACCAGAACGCTGCCCTTGTCCAGATCCTCGGCATAGCAGAAATCCTTGCCACGCACTTCCCACGAAAACGGGTCGTGCTGCATGATGCCGTTGTTGTCCGACATGACGACACGATGCACCGGGTGCGCCGCCATCAGCAGTCCCACGATTGCGAATTGCGGCACATAGGCAATGATGCGGCTCGCCACGGCGGCGTATCCGTCGGACGCGGCGGTTCCGTCATCCACACCCGGCCCGTCGAAGCTGACGACGCGGCGGATGTGCTCCTGCAAGTCCGCCTTGGTGTGCGCGGCGGCGTAGACGGCGAGGTTTCCGCCCTTGCTGTGACCCGTCACAATGACGTCACCCGCATCCTGCGTCAGATGACGTTCGAGATACTTTTGCGCCGCCGCCTGCGCCGGAACAGGGCTTTCAAACGACATAGCGAAATCCTCCCGCCAGCCGGTCAGACTGCCGTCCGTGCCGCGGAAGGCAATAATATGCGTTCCGTCGGGCAAGTCCACTGTCATGGCGGCGAACTGGATTTCGTCATTGAGGATGGACACCGCGTCGCGCACCGTCAATGCCCCAAAGCGGCTGCTTTTCGCGATTTGCTGAAGCAGTCGGCGGCACTCGCCCCGGAAATGGTCGTCCGGGTCATCGGGCAGAACGGATTTCGCGCACTGGGCGAAGACTTGCGTTTCCGCGGGCAGGTCGATGTAAGACAGTGCCGCCATCACGAGGGTATCAAGGTCATTGGCGGGGTCAGCGGCGAATGGAAGATCGCCGCGCCAAGTGATGTAATCGGGCAAGTAGGACATTGCTTTGCCACCTCCCAAAGCAGATGAGGGTTTTTTCTGTATTGTTGTTCCTTTCGTTTGGGGTTCTATGAAACTGGTCTTTTTCATGCAGAGGGTTTCGCCTCTGCGGAGAGGACAAGGGGGCAATGAAAACAGACGAAGTCTGCGGTCGCCCCCTTGTCCCCTTCGCAGTCCTCCACCATGCTACTTGATTTGTAATTGAAGGTTTTCTTTTTGGGGTCGTGCTTTCCCATATGAACCGAAGGTTCTTTGGATAAACACGTGGAAGAAGTATGATAGTGTCACCAACTGAATCGCGCGGAAGGGTCAAGGGGCAAAGCCCCTTGCGGAGTCCAGAGGCAGAGCCTCTGGCGCCTCCCCTTACTTCAGCTCCCCGCTGGCTTTCATGGCTTCGTATTGCTCCATCGAAATCAGACAGCGGCGGGGTTTCGCGCCGTCCTTCGCGGAGATGATGCCGCGCTGCTCCATTTCGTCTACCAAGCGCCCAGCGCGCGCGTAACCCAGTTTCAGGCGGCGCTGAATCAAGCTCGTCGAGACTTCACGGTCGCGCACCGCCATTTCCACGCACTGCGAGAAGAGGTCGCGGTCAGCGGAGGAGTATTCGTCCACCGTCGAATTCGCATCTGGGTCGTCCTCGTCGCCGTCGTTGCCCATGTTCGCCAAGCGGTCGAGTTCATCCAGCACGCCGCTGTCGTAGTTTGCCGGCGAATACTGGCGAATGAAGTCCGTAATGCCATTCACTTCGTCATCGGTCAGGAAGCAGCCCTGCACGCGGATGGGGGTGAATTCGCCCATCGGCATATACAGCATGTCACCGTAGCCAAGCAGCTGTTCCGCGCCGTTGCGGTCAAGAATCGTTCGGCTGTCCACGTTCGAGGACACCTTGAAGGCGATTCGGCTGGGGATGTTCGCCTTAATCAGACCCGTGATAACGTCCACCGACGGGCGCTGCGTCGCGACGACCAGATGAATGCCTGCCGCGCGCGCCAGCTGCGCCAGACGGCAGATGCGCTCTTCGACTTCCTTCTTGCAGGTCATCATCAGGTCAGCCAATTCGTCGATAACAATCACGATGCGCGGCATCGGCTCTTCGTCCTCATCCAGCGCTTCGTTGTAGCCGTCGATGGCGCGGACGCCTTTTTCCTGGAACTTGTTGTAGCGGTCCATCATTTCCCCAACTGCCCACGCCAGCGCGCCGCTCGCCTTATGCGGGTCGGACACCACCGGAATCAGCAGGTGCGGAATGCCGTTGTAGCACTGCAGTTCAACCACTTTCGGGTCAACAAGAATCATGCGGACTTCCTTGGGCGAACAGCGGTACAAAAGCGAATTGATGATTGTGTTGATGCACACGGATTTGCCTGAGCCCGTTGCGCCTGCAATCAGCAGGTGCGGCATTTTCGCGAGGTTGCACAGGATTGGCGCGCCCGCGATGTCCTTGCCCAGCGCGACGGTCAGCGGGCCTTTCGCCTTGTGCATCACGTCAGATTGCAGCACTTCCTTGAGCGTGACGGTCGTGCGCGTGCTGTTGGGCACTTCCACGCCCACCAGCGCCTTGCCCGGAATCGGCGCTTCAATTCGCACGGACTTGACCGCCATGTTCATCGCGATATTGTGGTTTAGGTTCGTCACCTTATTGACCTTGATGCCGGGGGCGATTTCCAGTTCAAAGCGCGAAATTGCCGGACCGTGGGTGATGTGGCGCACCTTCGCGGGGATGCGGAAGGACTTGAGCGTCTCTTCCAGCCGCTGCGTGCGCAGTTCGTCCTCCTCCGCGTTGACTCCCTGCTGACCCAGCGGATCGCGCAGAAGCATCATCGGCGGATAGGTGTACGGCACTTCAGGATTGAAGGTGGATGTGGCGGATGCGCCCGTCGCGCTCGGCCCGCCGGACGGTGCCTCCGTCGTTGCCTTTGCAACCTGAATGCCCGGCTGAACCGCTGCGGGGATGTTCTCCGGCTGCTGCAAAGCGGCGGGAACGTTCGTCGTGCCGCTGCTGACCGGCTGCGCGGGCAGGTTCAAATCCGGCTGCCACGCGCCTGCGGGGCGTTCCTGCGTCAGCACGGGCGCAACCACCTTCTTCGGCGCATCCTCCGGCTCTTCCCACGGCGGGCGGTCATCCAGTTCCGCCGGGAAATCCGCGTCATCGTCGAACGCATCGTCCGCGGACACGGCTTCGGGCAAATCCGCAGGCGTTTCTTCCGGGGCTTCCGGCAGAATCTCCCCCTGCATCTCCTGCGTTTCCTGCGGCGCATCTACCGCCATTATCGGCTGGGTCGGCATTGTGGGCTGCGTCCACTGCATCATCGGCGGATTCTGCTCCGTCTCCGGCACAGCGTCCGCCGTTTGCTGCATCGGCGCGGGCTGCGCGGGCATGTCGTTCCAGCTGTATGTCGCCGGCTCCCCAACGCCGCTGGGCGCGGGCTGCTTCGGCTGCTCGTAGGTCGGAATCTGCGGCGGTTCTGCCGCAGCCTGCCCCATCGGGTACGTCGGCTGCGTAAACGGCTGCGAGTCACTCCATGCGGATTTCCGGCGCGGCGTTGTCCAATCATCTGCAAAGCCGGTCTGTCCCAGCTCCTCCGCCGACGGCGCAAAACCAATCTTGTTGTTCTTCCGGCTCGTTACGGGCTGAACAGGCTTGCCCTGCGGCATCGGCTGCTTCCGCACCGGCGGATTCTGCGGCATCACGGGCTGCACAGGGGCATTCGGATACTGCGTATACGGGCTGACGACGCGCCCCTTCTCCGTTCCGGGACGGGCGTAGGGCGACGGGGTATTCTGCGTATAAGCCGCGTTCGCCGCATTCCCTTGGCGAATCCGCTCCTGTTCTTCCGCCAGCTGCCGCTGACGTTCCTGCTCCTGCCGGCGTGCTTCCTCCGCCGCTGCCTCTTCCGCGCGCTTCGCCTGCTTCTCGCGCAATTGCACGAGCTTCTCGCCCGTCCAGCCATACAGGCGGCGGAACAGCGACCATCCGCCGACGAGGACATCGACCGCCATCAGCAGACCAAGTATGACTGCCCCCAGCCCTGCGCCAAAGAACTTCCACAGCGGCCACGCAAGCAGCATACCGACCATGCCGCCGCCGTAGCCCTTCATGCCGTACGTCATGCTGCGGGACATCATGCCGCTGAACGCGTCCGACCCGGTTTTTTGGGCGATATAGTCCAGCAGGGGGAATTGTCCTTCCGACGATGTTACGAACGTCATCAGCGACACAAAGCCGCTGAGCAGCACAACGAGAATCGCATAGCTTGCCACATATCGCCGGCTGACTTTGCGCGTCGTGGAAATCAGCAGCGCCACGCCAGCGGCAATCAGCGCGAAGGTCATCAGCAGCGTCATCGACCCGAACATGGAGGACGAAAATTGCCGCAGATACCGGAACACCTCATGCTGCAAGCCGAATCCCGCGCCAAGCAGCGTCAGAATGCCCGTCGCCAGCAGCAATATGCCCACCATCAGGCACGCCGCCAGCGAATCCGCCTCATACCGTGGCATTCGCTTCTGCTTCGCTGTCCTCCCCGTTCGGTTCGTCTTGCCATTCTTCTTACTCTGCGCCATTTCGGCCTCCTACTGCTTCTCTTTGTAATCTTGGGGGACGCAAGGGGCGTTGCCCCTTAGACCCCACCAGAGGCTCTGCCTCTGGACTCCGGCAGGGCTCTGCCCTGCACCCGCGAAGGGT
>OHKG01000565.1_pt1 | contig 14893 bp, 10 predicted proteins | sample 1568701 | NCBI WGS metagenome assembly OHKG01 (sample SAMEA3879529, study PRJEB24766) | human gut metagenome | biome: human-associated habitat; feature: feces | place: USA | collected 1985/1987 | reverse complement strand
CGTAGCACTGGCTGATCAGCGGCTGGGCACCCTGGGCCACGCCGTTGAAGATGGCTGTTGCCACCAGCGCAAAGTTTGCCACCACGCCGTAAGCGGCCACGCCCACGTTGCCCGCCAGCCGGAGCAGCAGGAAGTTGAACACGGTGGTGGTCACGGCAGAGGAGAGCTCCCCCACAAAGCCGGAGATGCCCAGCTGGCAGCTCTGCACCAGCAGCCGGGCCGAGGGGGCCTGCCGGACAAAGGTGAGCGTGTTGCTCTTTTGAAAGAAGTGGCGGCTGCAGATGGCGATGCTGAGCACCGGCGAGATGGCGGTTGCCAGCGCCGCGCCTGGCAGGCCCAGCCCCATGGGGAAGATGAAGATGTAATCGAACACCACATTGAACAGGCTGCCGCTCAGGGTGGCCACCATGGCAAGGGACGGGTCGCCGTCGTTGCGGACGAAGGCCGAGAAGATGTAGTTGCACATGAAGAAGGGTGTGAACAGCAGGAAGATGCGGGTGTAGTTCAGGCCCAGCGCCACGATGTCCGCATCGCCGCCCATGAGCTGCAGGAGCGTGCCCGGGCAGAACGCGCCCGCCAGCATGAACGGGATGGCGATCAGGCAGGCGCAGAGGATGGCGTTGGAAAAAAACCGCTGCGCCCGCGCTTCGCCCTGCGCCTGCAGGATGGCGTACCGGGTGGCCGCACCCAGGCCGATCATCGAGCCGAAGGCAAAGATCAGGTTGTACATGGGCAGGCAGAGGTTCAGCAGGGTCACGCCGTCGGTGCCCGCCGCCTGGGCGATGAAATAGGTGTCGGCCAGAATATAGCACGATGTGCCGATCAGACCGAAAATATTCTGCGACACATACTTGAAGAACTGCTTTGTCAGGTTCATGGAAGCTTCCTTTCCGCAGGGAGAATAGGGGAGTGAAACGTAAAAACGACTACTACTATATCATAAAACTTGGCATATTTCAACGAAAAAGCGAGGAAACACGCCGCCTTTTCCCAAACGGAACACTTCTCCCCGGGGCGATGCCGCTATCCGAAAATGCCATACAAACACTGCCACTTTTGTGCAACTCGCCAAAGATGGTTTTGGGTTATTGACAAAAAAAAAAAAAAGTTTTATGATTTTTGTGTAAGATGCCACATAAAAACAGAAGAATCGGCAAACCAGTCGAAAGGCTGCGACGCAAAGCTACAGGGCCTGTAATATGGCAGCCAGCTGAACTTTCTCAACCATACCGCACATGGGCATCACCTCAAGGGCGGTAGATTCCCAAAGTACAAAACGCAGAGCGTTGTACCAGCCATTTGGCCGGTGCGGCGCTCTTTTTGCTTTGTGCGGGCATGGTTATATTTTGGGATAATTCATAAAAGGAGGAAAAGTTTATGAAACTAAAACGACTAGTTAGTGCTGTCTTAGCGATTGGTATGGCTCTGACCATTCTGCCCACTGCGGCGTTTGCAGCTGGAAATACTATTGGGTCATCTGAAGTTGGCGGTCTTGAAATTACTGAGGCTGGGTATCCTAAAGTGCCAGAATCGATTGGTATAATTGATGTAGATGGTATTACGATTGAAAGAAAGCTTTATTCAACAAACACTACCCCTTATCTCGATAAAGTTATTGGCACAGGTTGGGAATGTCAAATTTACCAAGGCAGTCTCAAAGCTGGTAACATGACAATTGCAGCGGGCTATACATACGCTGGTTCAGACAATACAGTCACCATTACTTTCAATAATAGCGGAACAGTGACCGGTGGCTCATACGGTTATTTTAGCAACTCCGGTATCGTAACAGACTGTTATGCACAAACATTAGTAAATGGATCGAATGGTGTTATTGAAGGCGGAACATTCAACAAATTAGGTAAAAACGAGGGAGCTATTCATCGAGCTGTATTCACTCAGAATTCAAATTTGACAGCCTCACATACAATAATTGCAGATGGTTGTACAATTAACGGAAAAATTTCCAATAAAGCGTATACCATCGGTGACCCCAAAATAACAGTTTCTTTCAAGGATACTCGCAGAAAGTTTACGGGTTGGCTTGTCAACGGCGAGAAAGTAGATGAAACCACTTTGCCCGGTGCTGTTGCTGGTCGTGATGGAGACTATGCTACCCTGACTTTTACCATGCCGACTGACAAAGATGTCGAAATTACCGCCAGCAAAATCGCAACTCCCTTAAAAATCGAAAACGGTCTACCGGTTGATAGCCTCGGTTCGTATTTCGGCAGCCCGTATGATGGCTGGACTTATAACAGCGGTGTGGAGACCGAAGAACTGAACAAAGCCATGACAATTGAAGATTGGTACACTGCTGATCTTGAAAACAATGCAGTAAAATGGCGTATCACAAATAACGGCATACTCCAGAACGGCACCATCAGAAATAGTGTAACCAACAATGGTACTGTTAAGGATGTCACCTGCACCAGCGACTTCATCAATAACGGTGAAATCATCAGCGGTGTATTCAGCCGTTACGCAAAATTTGGCAAGCAGAATCCTGCCGTCCGTTGGGTAACTGTGAATGGCGGCACCGTGAACGGTATGACCACCGCCGGTGTTGTCGGCGAGCAGGAAGTCACCATTACCGCCCTGGATGGCTTCAAGTGCTGGTCTGTTGCCGGTGATACCGATTTCACCCTGACTGAAGAGCAGAAGCATACCAACCCGCTGACTTTGAAGCTGAACGGTGAGGACAAAGGTACTGTCATCTTGACCGCACAGAGCGAGGAAGGCTATTACCCTCTGAACCTGACCGACGGTAAGGCTTACAGCGTAACTGCCGACGGCGCAAAGGATAAGGAGATCACTGCCGCCCGTGCTGGTGATACTGTGATTCTGGAAGCAGATGCCACTCTGATTCCTGACGGTATGGTCTTTGACCGCTGGGAAATCACCGGTAATACTGAGCTGACCGGTGGTTTTGATGCCAGTGCTGAAAAGACACAGTTCATCATGCCCAATACGGGTGTGACCATCCGTGCAATGTACCGCATGGCCGATGTGGAAGAACCCGACGTGCTGGGAACTGTGGCTGTCGTGGCCACCGCCGGTGTAGGTGCAGCTGTTCTTGGCTGGACGGGCTACCAGCTGGGTACGGAGCTGTACCTGAAAACCGCTCTGCCCGCCGGTACTGCCATCCCCACAAACCGTGCCGAGCTGGCCCTGCTGGTGTGGAACCATGCCGGTAAGCCCGCACCCGCCGCAGTTCTGCCCGCTGATGCCACCGATACCCAGAAGGCCATTGCCTGGGCTGTGGAAAACGATCTGCTCAAGGCCGCAAAGGACAACGGCGAGACCTATGTGGATACCGATTCCGTGAGCCGTGTTGAAGTGATCCGCGTGTGGAATAAGGCACAGGAAAAGTAAACCCCACCGTCATCCCTTCGGGATGCCACCGCCCCTAATAGGGGCGGCCTTGGCAAAAAGGTGAAACTATCCGCCATGCCAAGGGCCCCCCTATTAGCGGGGGCTGTCGCTGAAAGCGACCGGGGGCTTGCCCCCACAACCGAACCATTCTCTATTCCCAAATAACCTGTGGAAGCGCCCTGCCGGGGAACCGGTGGGGCGCTTCTGCATAGGGGCGGGAGCCGAAACCGCCGCTTTTTCCGCTCTAGCGCCGTGGTTTTTATTGACAAGCTCCCGGCTTGCTATTATAATAGAACAGTCATAATAGCATTCGTGCGCGGCTTTGCGGCTGCGTCAATCCAATAGACAAGGAGAAGATCCAAAATGGCACAAGAAATCAAGATGTCCGCTTCCGGCCTGAAGGCGATGCAGGACGAACTGGAATACCTCAAGACGGTCCGCCGCAAGGAGCTGGCCGAGGAGATCAAGGAAGCCCGCAGCCACGGCGACCTTTCTGAGAACAGCGAGTACGATGAAGCCAAGAACACCCAGGGTCTGGTGGAAAACCGCATCACCGAGCTGGAGCAGATGGTCAAGAACGCTGTGATCATCGACGAGAGCGAGCTGAGCGTGGACAGCGTTGCTGTTGGCACCCACGTTTCCATCAAGATGATCGGCGATGATGAGGCCGAGGAGTACGATATCGTTGGCCGCACCGAGGCTGACCCCATCAACGGCAAGATCAGCGACGAGAGCCCGGTGGGCCACGCTCTGCTGGGCAAGGCCGTGGGCGAGAAGGCTGAGGTCCTGCTGCCCTCCGGCCAGACCGTCGAGTACGAAGTGCTGGCCATCACCCACGCCGCAAACTGAGCCTGAACGGGAGGAAACCATGGAAGAGCAAAAGAGAAACCCCGCTCAGGGCCTGTCTGAGAGCGAGCAGGTGCAGGTGCGCCGCCAGAAGCTGGCCGACCTGCAGGCTGCCGGAAACGACCCCTTCACCCTGACCAAGTTCCCGCAGGACGCATACTCTGCCGACCTGAAGGAAGAGTTCAAGGAGCTGCCCAACGAGACCGACAGCGGCAAGCAGGTCGCGCTGGCTGGCCGTATGATGTCCAAGCGCGTGATGGGCAAGGCAAGCTTTGCCCACCTGCGCGATGACAAGGGCGATATCCAGCTGTATGTCCGCCGCGACGAGCTGGGCGAGGAGGCCTACGCCGCCTTCAAGAAGCTGGATGTGGGCGATATCATCGGTGTCAAGGGCGAGGTGTTCCGCACCAAGACCGGCGAGCTGAGTGTTCGTGCCACCGAGCTGACCCTGCTGGCCAAGAGCCTGCGCCCCCTGCCCGAGAAGTTCCACGGCCTGACCGATACCGAGATGCGTTACCGTCAGCGCTATGTGGACCTGATCGCAAACCCGGAGGTGAAGGACACCTTCATCAAGCGCAGCCGCATCCTGAAGGAGATCCGCGCTTATCTGGACGAGAAGGGCTTTTTGGAGGTGGATACCCCCATCCTGACCCCCTTTGAGATCGGTGCCTCCGCCCGTCCCTTCTACACCCACCACAACACCCTGAACATGGACATGGTGCTGCGCATTGAGACCGAACTGTATCTCAAGCGTCTGATCGTGGGCGGCATGGACCGCGTGTACGAGGTTGGCCGCATCTTCCGCAACGAGGGCATGGACCCCAAGCACAACCCCGAGTTCACCACCATTGAGCTGTATCAGGCCTTTACCGATTTCCACGGCATGATGGACCTGGTGGAGGAGCTGTACAAGCGCCTTGCCCTCAAGATCTGCGGCAGCATGGTCATTCCCTATCAGGGCAAGCAGATCGATATGAGCCACTGGGAGCGCCTGACCATGGTCGAGGCTGTCAAGAAGTATTCCGGTGTGGACTTCAACGATTGGAAGTCCGACGAGGATGCCATTGCCTCTGCCAAGGAGCATCATGTGGAGCTGCCCGAGGTCCCCACCAAGGGTGCCATTCTGGCCGAGTTCTTCGATGCCTTTGTTGAGGACAAGCTGATCCAGCCCACCTTCATCTATGATTATCCTGTCGAGATCAGCCCGCTGGCCAAGCGCAAGCCGGACGATCCCGCCTTTACCGAGCGCTTTGAGTACTTCATCGACTGTACCGAGTACGGCAACGCCTTCAGCGAGCTGAACGACCCCATCGACCAGAAGGGCCGCTTTGAGCGTCAGGTCGCCGAGCGCAAGGCCATCGAGCCCGACTGCAAGGCTCAGGTGGATTACGACTACGTCAACGCTCTGGAGTACGGCCTGCCCCCCACGGGCGGCCTGGGCTTTGGCGTGGACCGCCTGGTCATGCTGCTCACCGACAGCGCCTCCATCCGCGATGTTCTGCTGTTCCCCACGATGAAGCCGATTGAACAGTAAAATGCAAAAATTGACTTTGCTTCGTTTGAAATCGTGGTGTTCGATACTGGAGCAATGTGAATTTACCACCAACTTACCACCAAATTTGATAATTTGCATCAGTAAAACAGAAAGCAGCCTACAATAAACGCAAGCACCCCTGTCAATGAAATGTGTGATAACACATGGATTGGCAGGGGTGCTTTTCATGTTTGGAAGATATTAAGAGTATTTCGGAAAAATACTGGTATTGTCTTGTTGCCCACCGAATCAAGTCGTGGTATAGTAATAATTGGAGTAGTTTAACCTTAAAGGTCGTTGCGGCATACAACTTCCGATAATATTGATTATCTGGAAGTTTTCGGGATTCTACAATGCAGGAGGTTGTCTGTATGGCGGTGCTTTCAAAGAGTCAAATGTCCGAAGAAGATATTAAGTTTCACTACATCACACCCGCAATCACGGCAAAGTGGAACAACCAGCACATCACGCTGGAAACAAAAATCACAGATGGCCGTATCAATCTCAAAGGTAACATTGTGGCCCGTGAAAAGCCGAAACGTGCAGACTATGTGCTTTACCTGAGCGCGAATAATCCGATTGCCATTGTTGAAGCAAAAGACAACAATCATACGGTTTCCCACGGATTGCAACAGGCCATGACCTATGCGCAGATGTTGGATGTTCCGTTTGCCTTTAGCTCAAATGGGGATGGCTTTGCAGAACATGACTTCTTGACGGGCAAAGAACGCACCTTTGGCCTTGACGAATTCCCAACAGAAGAGGAACTGGTTGAACGGTACAAAGCCAGTGTAAACAATGGAGCTGGTTTGACGGATGTACAGGAGAAAATGATTGCACAGCCGTATTATAGCAGCCAGAAAACTTACCCACCGCGCTATTACCAGCGCATTGCCATCAATCGTACATTGGACGCGATTGCAAAAGGGCAAAATCGGCTTTTGCTGGTAATGGCAACTGGTACAGGTAAAACTTATACGGCATTTCAAATTGTGTATCGGCTGCTCAAAAGTGGCTTAAAGAAAAAGATTCTTTATCTTGCAGACCGCAACAATCTTGTTGACCAGTCTATCCAACAGGACTTTGCGCCGCTGGAAAAGGTCATTCATAAGGTGAATTTTTCTAAGGACGACCCTCGCACAATTACTTCTTATGAGGTCTATTTTTCTCTCTATCAGCAGCTTGCAGGAAAGAACGAAGAACAGGATGAGAACGCCGAAAATGCACTCGATAAGCTGTCACAGCTCTTTAGCCCGGATTTCTTTGACCTGATTATTGTCGATGAGTGTCACCGAGGCTCTGCGAAGAAAGAAAGTAATTGGCGCAAAATTCTGGAATATTTTGCCTCTGCTACGCAAATCGGCATGACTGCTACGCCTAAAGAAACCAAATATGTTTCAAACATCGACTATTTTGGCGAACCCATCTATACTTACAGCCTGAAAGAAGGAATCGAGGACGGTTTTCTTGCGCCTTTTAAAGTAATCAATGTTATGACGGACATTGGTGAGGGATGGCGTCCTCGCAAGGGCCAGCGCGATATTTACGGAAACGAAATCGAAGATCGCATTTATACAAATAGCGATTACGACTACAACATCATTATAGAAGATCGTATCAATCAAGTTGCTGCTGAAATCACGCGGTACTTGAAAAGTACCGACCGTATGGCCAAAACCATCGTGTTCTGCCCAACCGAAGAAGCGGCAGAGCGTATGCGGATGGCTTTGGCAAACCAGAACGCTGACATGGTGAAGCAGAATCCCGATTATGTTGTCCGCATTACAGGCAGCGATACTTATGGAAAGAGTAAGCTGGATTATTTTATCTCTGTTGGCTCGAAATATCCTGTTATTGCGACTACCTCCAAGCTGCTCTCCACGGGTTCGGATTGCAAGATGACAAAGCTGATTGTTTTGGATGAAATGATTGGCTCTATGACTGAATTCAAGCAGATCATTGGCCGCGGAACCCGTCTGCGCGAAAAAGAAGGCAAGACCCATTTTGTTGTGATGGATTTCCGAAATGTGAGCCGACTTTTTGCGGACCCGGATTGGGATGGTCCGATTGAAATGAACGAGGACTTCGATTCCGAAAAAGAGAACGATAAGCCCGTACCGAAAAAGGGCTCAGGAACATCTGACCCTCCCACGCCGCCAGACCCCAAGAAACCCAAACCAATCGTTGATAAAGACGGCTGTCGGGTGGAGATCATCTACAAAACGGCTTCTATTTATGATGCAGGCGGGAAACTGCTCCGGCAGGAAAGCATTATTGACTACACGAAAGAAAATATCCGTGGCTCGTACGCTTCACTGGACAATTTTATCCGTCAATGGTCTGCTGAAGAAAAGAAAGAAAAAATCCGGGAGCTTCTTTTGGAGCATGGTATTGACCTTGAAGCACTAAAGGCCGACCAGAATATGACGGATGTGGACGACTTTGACTTTATCTGCCATGTTGCGTTTGATAAAAAGCCTTTGACGCGCAGAGAACGAGCAGAAAATGTCAAAAAACGCGACTTTCTAAGCAAATACAGCGGTGCAGCAAGAGATGTTCTGGAGGCACTTCTGGACAAGTATATGAATACTGGCATTTATGAAATTGAGAAAACGGAAATTCTGCGGCTTGACCCGTTCTTGAAAATGGGCAAGCCCCAAAAGATTGCCTCCTACTTTGGTGGGAAAGACGGGTATCTGAAAGCTGTTAAGGAACTGGAACAGGCAATCTATGAAGGAGAAATTGCATAACAATGGGAAATTTATCGAATTTTGTGAAGCGTGTCCGCGATATTATGCGGAACGATGCAGGCATCAATGGTGATGCACAGCGCATTGAGCAGATTGCATGGATGCTCTTTCTGAAAGTATATGATTCTAAAGAAGATGAGTGGAATACGACTTTTGACAGCAAGGAATCATATCAATCCATAATTCCCGAGTCTTGCCGCTGGCGCAACTGGGCGCACGCTAAAAACGGGAAAGGTATGACGGGCGATACTCTCTTGGAATTTGTCAACAATACGCTGTTCCCCACCTTGAAAAAGCTGCCTGTGGACGCTTCCACGCCCATCAAAAAAGCAATCGTGCAGACTACCTTTGCAGATGCAAACAACTATATGAAAGATGGCGTTTTGCTTCGACAAATCATAAATGAAATTGATGATATCAAATTTGACGAATATGAAGAAAGTCGAGTATTTGCTGGAATCTATGAAACAATTTTAAGGGAGTTACAAAGTGCCGGTTCTGCTGGCGAATTCTATACGCCACGCGCTGTTACTGATTTTATGGCGCAGATGATCGACCCGCAAATCGGTGAAAAGATGGCCGATTTTGCCTGCGGCACAGGTGGCTTTCTTACCAGCTGGCTGAAAGTTTTGCGTCAAAAAATTCAAACAACAACTGACGAGAACCTGTGTAATAATTCCATTTACGGAGTTGAAAAGAAACAGTTTCCGTATATTCTTTGCATCACTAATATGCTGCTGCATGATGTGGATGTGCCGCAGGTGTTCCATGATAACACACTTCTCCGAGATGTTCTGGACTATACCGAGGACGATCAGGTAGACGTTATCTTGATGAATCCTCCCTATGGTGGGTCGGAAAAGCCGGAAATTAAGAACCATTTTCCGGCTGACCTTGCCAGCAGCGAAACGGCTGACCTGTTCATGTCCGTTATTATGTATCGACTGAAGGAAAATGGCCGCGCAGCTGTCATTCTGCCGGATGGCTTCCTGTTTGGCACAGACAATGCCAAAGTAGCAATCAAGACGAAGCTGTTCTCTGAGTTCAATGTCCATACCATCATCCGTATGCCGGGTAGTGTGTTCTCCCCATATACATCGATTACGACCAACATTTTGTTCTTTGACCATACTGGCCCGACAGAGGAAACCTGGTTCTATCGTCTGGATATGCCGAAAGGCTACAAGCATTTCAGCAAGACCAAGCCTATGAAGTTGGAACACTTTGCCCCTGCGGTAGAATGGTGGAGAGACCGCAAAGAAATTCAGTTGGACGGGTTTGACAAGGCCAAAAAGTATACCGTGCAGGAAATCAAAGACCGCAACTACAATATTGATTTGTGTGGCTATCCGCATGAGGAAGAGGAAATCTTACCGCCCAAGGAGCTGATTCAGCAGTATCAGGAGAAGCGCGCCAGCCTGAACGCAGACATTGACCGAATCCTTGCTCAGATCACGGAGATTCTGGGCATTGACCTTGATGCACAGGACTGAGCCACATAGATAAGGAAGAAAAAATGACAGGACAGCAACTGAAAAATTCCATTCTGCAAATGGCAGTGCAGGGCAAACTTGTTCCGCAAGACCCCAATGACGAGCCTGCTTCTGTGCTGCTGGAACGCATTCGTGCAGAGAAAGAACAGCTTATCAAAGAGGGCAAAATCAAAAAGGAAAAGAATCCATCTGTGATTTTCCGTGGAGCCGATAATTTGCCTTATGAGAAGGTCGGCAAAAATGAGCCTGTCTGCATTGCAGATGAAGTGCCGTTTGACATCCCCGAGAGTTGGGAGTGGGTAAGATTAGAGTCTATTTGTACCAAACTCGTGGATGGTGATCATAATCCTCCAAAAGGATGTTCCTATGAAACAACATATGATTACTTCCTATTAGGAACACTGTAAATACAAGGCTTTTCGGAGCCTACAAACCAGAAAAAATAATATTTGATCTATCACATTACGCAAAAAGCCGTCCGGCATGAAAAACGGGCGGCTTTTTTGCGTGGATAGACGGAAAGGAGGCACAAAAATAACTACAAAATTTTAGCGTTCAAATTTGTGCAACTTTAACGAAAAGGAGGATCGTAAATGGCCGATGAAAAATTGAATACTGGCCCTGCGGAGAATATTTCCCCGGAGGCCGCCGAGCCTATCACCACACCCGAACAGGCCGCAGCGTCTGAGCCCCAGCAGGAACAGACCGGGCCTGCCATACCTGAGTCCGGCGATGTGGTTGTGTCCTTTGACAAAATCAATGAACTTATGGCGGAAAAGAGGCAGAACGCCCGCGCCGAAGTCGAAAAGTCGGAAACCCCCGAAACGCCAGAGGCGGCAGCCCCAGGAGAAACACCGCAGCCCGCCAATACGGAGGAACCGAAAAAGCCGCGCCGTGGCCGTCCGCCGAAAGCGGAAAAGGCTGCGACTGAAAATCAGAAATCGGAGAAATCGGCTGGGGCCCGCAAGGGCCGCCCACCAAAGGCGGATAAGACGGCCCCTGACAAGCCCAAGCCGTCCAAACGAGACAAAGTGTCCCGAAGCGATGGAAAGGCCCCGGATGCCAAGGAGCCCATTAAGCCCGCACAGGATACGGCACTGAAGGAAACTGCTGCTGTGGAACAGACGGCTCCCGAGCCGACTACACCGCCCCGCCCGGTTGAGGAAGGCAAGCTGGTTTATCTGAAACTTTCCGAGGTTCATCCATTTCACACATTCCGTCCGCACCCCTTTAAGGTACGGGACGATGCGAAGATGCAGGAAATCGTTGCTTCTATCCGCGTAAACGGTGTAATGGTTCCCGGTCTTGCCCGCCCGGAAAAAGACGGAAATGGCTATGAAATTGTAGCGGGCCATCGCCGTACACACGGCAGTGAACTGGCGGGGCTGGAGGAAATGCCCTTTATTGTCCGTGAAATGACCGACCACGAAGCGGTACAGGCCATGAAGGACAGCAACAAACAGCGTGACGGGATGCTCCCCAGTGAATTGGCCGCGCTGCTGGAACTCGAAGTTGAGGACATCAAGCATCAGGGCGGGCGGCTGAAAGGCGTTGCGGAAGGTGATGTCGGAAAACGCTCGGTTGAGATTGTAGGCGAGGCGCATGAGATGAACTATAAAAAGGTCATGCGCTACTTGCGGCTCAACTCCCTTGTGCCGGAGCTTCTGGATAAGGTAGACGATAAAAAGATGGGCTTCATGCCTGCCGTGGAGCTTTCCTACATCAAACCGAAAAATCAGAGGCTTATTGCTGTTTCCATTGACGGGGAGCAGGCTTCGCCCTCGCTGGCCCAGGCCAAACGGCTCCGGGAGCTGGATAAGGAAGGCAAGCTCAACGGCGATGTCATTGACGGCATCTTATCAGAACAGAAAAAGGAGGATCGAGGCGTGATTATTTCTACTGCGGAACTGGAAAAGTATTTTGGCAAGGAGGTCACTCCCGCCAAAATGAAAGAACAGATTATGTCCCTGCTGGATGACTGGAAAGAAAAACAGCCGCCGGAGCTGGCAAAAGCCCCGAAAAAGCAGGAACTTGACAAGTAACAACTTCGAGACACTTTGTCCCGAGGGCCCTGCCCTCGCGCAGAAGCTCTGGTGGTATATATCCCCCGTCGCCGCCTGTTTTTTAGTACAGCCGGGAGTGGGCCGTCAAGGGTGCAGCGCACCGCCGTTTTCGGCGGCTCGCCCTTGACGGTCTGCCCCGGCTGTGCTATTTCCCCGGCAAGCGGCGGGGGTATATCCTCCAGAGCCGCCCCCTTTCCCAAGACTGGGAAAGGGCGTGGGGTTTGGGTTGAACTTTCTTATTAAAATATCGGAGGTATGAACGATGAAACGACCCCTTGCTTATATCACCGCTGCATGGCTCGGCGGCGATAGCGAAAACGCAGAACTGGCGGCGCAGTATTGCCGCACCGTGTATGAGGCAGGCTTTTCTCCTATTTGTCCGCCTTTGTACTTGCCCCTGTTTCTCAACGATGCTGTTCCCGAGGAGCATAAAAGCGGCATCGACATGAGCCGTGACCTGCTCCGCCGTTCTCATGTGCTGGTTGTCTGCGGGCACAGTATGACCGAATCCATGAAAAATGATATTGCCGTGGCCCAGCGGCTGGGAATTACGGCAACAACCCTTGAGGGTATCCTGACCGTCAAGGGGCAGGGCCGTCGCTGATGGCGACCCTGTTTGAAGCCTACGTTACCAACGCCGGAAAGTACAGCGAGGGCCAGCTTGTGGGTGAAACACTGAAATTTCCCACAACCGCCCAGGAGGTGGAGGCTCTCTTGAAACGGATCGGCGTGGATGGCGTCCGCTATCAGGAAATTTTTATTACCTCTTTCGATGGGGATGTGCTGGGGCTCTATGACCATTTGAGCGAGTATGAAAATCTGGACGAGCTTAATCATCTGGCCTGCCTGCTTTCCGAGCTTACCTCATCGGAGCTGGAAACACTGGAGGCCGTCCTCGACAGTGGCGATCACTGTTCTTCGGTGCGGGACATCATCAATCTGACACAAAATCTGGACTGTTACGGCTTTTACCCCGGCGTATCCGATGAGGAAACGCTGGGGCGTATTTATGTGGACGATCTGGAAATGTTGGATGTGCCGGATCAGGTAAAACCGTATTTCGATTATGAGGCGTATGGCCGGGATGCCTGCATCCACGAAAACGGCCATTTTGCCCCGGGCGGCTATGTTGTCAAAGAAAGCGATCATTTCGTGGAAGTGTATCACGGCTTGCAGGATATTCCCAAGGAACATAAGGTATTCTCTTTCCCGAAGCTCTCTATCCGGGAGCAAATAGCCGCTTATCAGGAAATCATAGACGGTTCTTCTTTGGAGGGCTACCGTCAAATGCAGAAAAAAGACCGTGGGGATCGGTGATGGCACTTCGAGACAAATTGTCCCAAGGAAGGAGGCGGTGTAACTGATTGATGAAGATATTTCCCGGCGCACGATAGCCATATCTGTAAAAACGACCAAGCTGACGGCGCGGGGACTGGCGTATGTGCTGGGCATGGTGGGTCGGAAGATCCGCAAGGCATACCGTGGGCGGCAAGTACCACATGGCAAACAAAGTGTGCGAAAGCTCATGGCCCACGGCACAGCCACAAACAGCATTGAGCTATCCGGGGATGCCAAGTCCTTTGACCGTGTGGCCCGGAAATGGAATGTAGACTATGCGTTCTATAAAACCGGGCCGGACAAATACCTGTTGTTTTTCAAGGCTGGACAGGCAGACGCAATGACCGCCTGCTTTTCTGAGTATTCCCGGAAGGTGTTAAGCAAAGCAAAATCGAACCGAGTTCCCATCCGAGAACAACTGCAACAGGCGGCGGATCAGCTTTCCAAAGAAAAGCCGAAACAGAAAGAACGTGCAAAGGAGGTGGCCCGTGAGGACAGATAAGATCAGAAAATATCTCATTCCAAACATTCCCTATCTGTTCATCCTGTGGGCGTTCCTCAAGCTGGGGACAGCCTACCGGCTGGCGGCGGGTAACGATTTTGCACATAAGCTCATCGGGCTGGGCCAGACGATTGGCCCGGCCTTTGCTGACTTTGCGCCCGGTTTAGTCCCGCTGGATTGGCTTGTCGGTATTGTAGGCACAGTTGGTTTCCGGCTGCTGATCTATTTCAAAAGCAAGAACGCTAAGAAGTTTCGGCGGGATGCAGAATACGGCAGCGCTCGATGGGGAACGGAAAAAGACATCAAACCGTTTGTCGATCCGAAATTTGAAAACAACGTGATTTTGACCGGGACGGAGTTTCTCACAATGAACACCCGCCCGAAAATCCCCGCAAATGCCCGAAACCTGAATTGCTGCATTATCGGCTCGTCCGGCTCCGGCAAAACCCGCTTCTGGCTCACGCCCCAGCTTTTACAGGCTCATTCCTCTTATGTGGTGGTCGATCCCAAAGGTGGTGTGCTGGGACAGGTCGGGGCTTTCCTGCAAAAACGCGGGTACAAAATCAAGGTATTCAACAGCATAGATTTTTCAAAATCCATGCACTATAACCCGCTGGCGTATATCCGCAACGAGGCCGATATTCTGAAATTCGTGGATGCTCTGATTTCCAACACCAAGGGCGAAGGCAAGGAAGGCGATCCATTCTGGACAAAATCGGAAACGCTTTTGTACTGCGCCCTGATTGCCTACATCATTTTCGAGGGGCCTGCCGAGGATCGGAACATGAATACCCTTGTGGATATGATTTCCGGCATGGAGGTCAAGGAGGATGACGAGGATTTTATGAACGCGGTGGACTATATGTTTGCCGGGCTCGAAAAGCGCAAGCCGGATTGCTTTGCGGTCAAACAGTATAAAAAGTACAAATTGGCCAGCGGTGTTGTATGCTCTAAAAGACTTCTTAATCAAGCGGTTGGGAAGTCTCTTAGAA
>OHKG01000562.1_pt1 | contig 14926 bp, 9 predicted proteins | sample 1568701 | NCBI WGS metagenome assembly OHKG01 (sample SAMEA3879529, study PRJEB24766) | human gut metagenome | biome: human-associated habitat; feature: feces | place: USA | collected 1985/1987 | reverse complement strand
GCAAGGAGAAATCGAGCCATGGATGGCGAGTTTCGACGGTTTCGTCGAGCATAGAAAGCCTGCAAGGCATAATTCCTACAGTATCTTGGCAGCGCAGCGTAGCACTCACGAGACTGTGTATCCCCCACCATGCCCGCAAACCGTATTATCCCAGAATCCTAAATGTGGCAAGGCGGGATTTACAAGTTTGGCAAATACATATATAATAAGGGGAAGAATATACACATGGAGAACTATTATGATAAAGAATAAATTTATGGCACTCACGCTTACCGTATTGCTCACAGCAGGCATGCTTACCGGCTGTGGCTCCGGCGACAAGGAAAAGGACAAGGATGCGTACAGACAGTATGGCATCAACTGTATAGAAAACGGCAGCTATGATGATGCGGTCGATGCTTTTCAGAAGGCACTGGACCAGTCGGTGGGCTCAGTGGGTGCAGAGGAGCTTGACATATGCTATTACAAGGCAAAGGCACAGTATTTAAGCGGTGACGTGGATGGAGCAATTGATACATATACGGCTATTATCGACTATAATAAGGATTCTGACGCATACTATCTGAGAGGCTGTATATATTTTGCCAAGAATGATTCAGACAAGGGCTTGAAGGATTTTAAGACGGCGCTCAGTGAGAATAATGATAATTATGAGCTCTATCTTGGCGTTTATGAGACCCTGTCAAAGTATGGCATGAATGACCAGGGAAAGGAATACCTGGATAATGCCTTAAAGCTTAAGGCAAAAACTGCTGATGACTATATGCAGAGAGGCCGTATATACACCATGCTTGGAGATTATGATTCAGCAATAAAGAGTCTGCAAAAGGCTATCGATGAGAAGCTGGTCAAGGCAAACTACTATATGGGTGAGGCATATCAGAAGAAGGGCGACAATGACAGCTCACAGAAGTATTTTAAGAAATACCTGGACAGCGGTGAGGCAGATTCTTATGAGCTGATGAATATGGGGCAGGCGCAGATGGACAATGGTAACTATGACACTGCGATTACTTATTTTCAGAACGCACTTGAACTTGAAAGTGTGCCGAACAAGCAGCAGATAACAAAGGCTATGATTATAGCATATGAGTATTCCGGTGATTTTGCCACTGCAAAGAGCAAAATGGAGGAATACATGAAGGATTATCCCGATGACGAGGATGCAGCAAGAGAATATCAGTTTTTGGAGACCAGATAGATTATGGCAGATACTATTAAGATAGAGGATATTGAGGAGAGAGTGGTGCTTGTCGGAGTGAGCGAGCAGGACGGTGATGATGCGGATGATTCGCTTTCAGAGCTTGCGGAGCTGGTAAAGACAGCAGGTGCGACAGTTGTAGGCACACTTATCCAAAGAAGAGAAAAAATTCATCCGGGCACGTATGTCGGCACCGGCAAGGTGGCAGAGATTGCAGAGCTTGTGGAGAGTACAGGGGCAACAGGTATTGTGTGCGATGATGAGCTGAGTCCGGCACAGCAGAAGAATCTGGAGACGTACCTTGACACAAAGGTCATGGACAGGACACTTGTTATTCTTGATATTTTTGCATCAAGGGCCACAACAAGTGAGGGTAAGATACAGGTTGAGCTTGCCCAGCTCAAGTACAGATTAAGCCGTTTGTCGGGACTGGGAAAGTCCATGTCAAGGCTTGGTGGTGGAATAGGAACAAGAGGTCCCGGAGAGAAAAAGCTTGAGGTGGACCGCCGTCTTATAAATGACAGGATAGCACAGCTTCGAAGAGAGCTGAAAGAGGTGCAGAAGCACAGAGATATCACAAGGGCAAAGCGTGAAAAAAATAAAGTACCGGTTGTTGCGATAGTAGGATATACTAACGCAGGTAAGTCCACGCTGTTAAATCACCTGACAGAGGCAGATGTGCTTGAGGAGGATAAGCTCTTTGCAACGCTTGATCCTACAACGCGTATTCTTGCGCTTGATGGCAAGCAGCAGGTGCTTTTAACTGATACGGTCGGGTTTATCAGAAAGCTGCCGCACCATCTGATAGAGGCCTTCAAGAGCACCCTTGAGGAGGCAAAGTACGCCGACATCATTTTCCATGTGGTGGACGCATCAAATATGCAGCGGGAAAAGCAGATGTTCATAACCTACCAGACATTGGATGATCTTGGTGTAAAAGACAAGAAATTTGTCACACTTTTTAATAAGCAGGATGCCCGCACAGACAACGAACCGCTGCATGATTTCAGGGCAGATTATACTCTCAATATCTCAGCGGCAAAGGATCTGGGATTAGATGAGGTAAAATCTCTTTTAGAGGAGATATTAAGAGAGAACAAGGTATATATTGAGAGAATTATCCCATATGATAAGGCTGGCGTGATACAGCTCATCAGAAAACAGGGCGAGCTTGTGTCGGAGGAATATGTGGCTGATGGGATACAGATAAAGGCATATGTGCCGATGGAGGTGTACGGCAGGCTCGATTAGGGTGCTGCTTCGCTATATCATTATATTAAGCGAGGAATTTAAAATGTCGAAAACGCGTTCAATCCGCTGGGACAAGCTGGACAACACAGCAAATCTGTTCCCTAGTATAGCGGGGGAGAGCATGACAAATGTATATAGGATCTCAGTCACCTTAACTGATGAGATTGACAGTGAAAAGCTGCAGGAGGCACTGGATATAGTGCTTCCGAAGTTTGGTCTGTTTAATGTGAGACTCAGGATGGGAGTATTCTGGAACTATTTTGAGGAAAATGGCAAAAAGGCACCAAAGGTGCATGAGGAAAATACATTTCCGTGCAGATTTATAAGACCGAACAAGAATCACAGCTATCTTTTCAGGGTGACATACTATAAGAACAGAATAAATCTTGAGGTATTTCATGTGCTGACAGATGGCATGGGCGGCATAAATTTCCTTAGGGAGCTCACCTACCAGTATCTGCGGCTCACACATCCGGAGCTTGCAAAGCTAAAGGGTGATTCACTGACGCAGGGCACATCCCTAAATAGAGAGGACAGCTTTGTAAAAAACTACAAATCAAGTAAGCCAAGTGGCTTTAACAGGCAGAAGGCGTATCTTTTAAAGCTGGAAAAGGTACCTGATGGAGAGTTTGGGCTGATACATGGCATGATGCCTGTATCACAGCTAAAGCAGGTCTGCCACAGGTATGGAGTTTCCATAAATGATTATCTGGTGGCATGCTTTGTGTGGAGTGTGTATCAGGAGTGTTTTCACGGCATGCCAAACGATATGCCTGTCAGGGTCGCAGTTCCTGTGAATCTTCGTCCTTATTTTGACTCAGTGACCACAAAGAACTTTTTTGTCATGATATCTGCTGAGTTCAGACCGCAAAACAGCTCCTACACATTTGAGGAGGTGCTTAAAATAGTGACGGATTCCATCAATTCACAGATTTCGAAGGAGCATCTGGAGGATCTTTTCTCATACAGTGTGTCAAATCAGAAAAATATCCTGATGAGACCGGTGCCTCTTTTTATAAAAAATCTGGCAATGAAGGCGGTCTATACACAGTCGGCACTGGCAAACACCACCACTATCACCAATATTGGAAATATAAAGGTGGAGCCGGAATACGAGCCTTATATAACAGGCTTTTATTCCTTTATACCAATGTCCAAGGGACAGCCTATGAAGGGCACCATATGCTCCTACAAGGACACGCTGGTGTTTACTTTTTCATCTATTCTGGCCGATACGATGATTCAGAGAAGCTTTTTTAAGAAGCTTGTAAATGACGGAGTGGAAGTGACAATTGAGACAAATGGAGAGTATTATGACTAAATGCATGAAATGCGGTGTGTATATTGCAGACAATACAGATAAATGCCCGCTCTGCCAGCAGGTTGTGGCACCGGTTGAATTGTCATCGGACAATCATCAGGGCACTGAAGGGGTTTTTGAACAGCATAATGATGTGCCGGATAAGTGCGTAAACGATACAGATAGTGCAGCAAAGAGGGCAGATAGTACAGCAAGCCATGACAACGGTACGAGATATCCTGACGTCAAGGGCGCATCAAGAAAATACAGATTACTGGAAAATATTATATTGTTTCTGTCTATAGTAGGACAGATTGTGCTGACAACTGTTGATTACATGACAGACCATGAGATAAACTGGAGCTTTATAGTGCTTCTTGTTGTAATCTACGCGAATGTGACGCTGCGTCTGGCAATAGTCGGAAGAAACGGATATATTTTTAAAATTGTAAGCACATTTGTGTTCACGGTGCTGTTTCTCGAGGGCATAGACCTGCTCACAGGAGCCAGTGGCTGGGCGCTTACATTTGTGTTCCCAAGTGCCATATTGGCGATGGTTCTTGCTACAATTATACTTATGATAGTAAACATAAGAAACTGGCAGAGCTACATGATGATGCAGCTTTTTCTTGTGCTGATGAGCGCGATTGCGATGATACTTGTGGCAGTCAAGGTCATATGGTTCCCATATCTGGCAATGGGAGCGATGGGCGCATCGCTGTTTTTGTTTCTCGGAACACTGATTATCGGTGACAAAAGAGCCAGAACAGAGCTGAAACGGAGATTTCATATATGATAGGCTTTCATGGAATAGGAAATTCGCATATGTTTGAGGATGAAGAGATGGGAAACTACCATCCGGAAATTGAAAACGGCGATAGTAATGGTGATAATGAAACTGGAATAATAGGAGCTTTGGGTAATAAGCTTGAAAAGACATTTAAGAACTCATTATCTGCCATGAAAAGTGAGCATGTGGAAAAAGCCCATAGCAATGCAGCTGTGGCAGATGAAGAAGTCAGTATACAAGGGAAAATCCTTGCTAATCTGATGGGACATATCACAAATGACCTTGCAATCGGTAAAAAAATAAAATCCGGAGAGCTCAGGAAGCGCATGAAGGAACCTGCATGGCTTGTTCCGGACTGCTTTGTAACAGAGGATATAGATATGGGCGGTTTCTCTATGAAGCTTTTATCTTCAAAGGAAAACCCAAATACAGAGCGTGTGATACTGCAGCTGCATGGTGGTGGATATATGGGGGCAGTGCGCAATGCATACTATGTATTTGCCGGACTTTATAATGAGGTAAGCGAGGGCTGCTCAGTGCTCACGCCTGACTATCGCGTGGCACCGGAGCATCCTTATCCGGCAGCACTTGAGGATGCCGTAGCCTGCTATAAATGGCTTTTGTCACAGGGCTGGTTTGGCTCGCAGATTGTACTGGCAGGAGACTCAGCGGGCGGAGGCCTTGCAATGTGCCTCACCATGTATCTTCGTGACCACGACATGCCGCTTCCGGCAGGAATAGTAGCCATGTCACCATGGACTGACCTCACAGCAGGTGGAGAGTCCTACGAGACAAACTACGAAAAGGACCCACTGTTTGGAAACACAAGGGACAGTCTCATCTACGTGAATGACTATCCCGGTGACCACGATAAAATGGATCCATACATATCGCCGCTGTTTGGTAATTTCAGAGGCTTTCCACCAATGCTCATACAGGTAGGCTCGATAGAGATGCTCTTATCTGACTCGGTAGAGGCCGCTGCAAAGGCAAGAATCCAGGGCGTTAAGGTGCGACTGTCAGTGTATGAGGGGATGTTTCATGTGTTCCAGATGGGATACCTCAATTTCCCGGAGTCCAAGCGTGCATGGGCGGAGGTCAAGCGTTTCCTAAAGGTGATTAAAGAGGAAGAATAGAGGAGAAGCAGATAATGATTACCGGAGAATTAAGAAATAAAATAGATAAAATATGGGAGACATTCTGGACAGGTGGTATCACAAATCCATTAGATGTTATAGAACAGTTTACATATTTGCTCTTTATAAAGCAGCTTGATGAAGTTGAGACAACAAAAGAAAACGAGGCAAATTTTCTCGGTGTAGACTATGAGTCTATGTTTCCGGGTGAATGTCAGAAATATCGCTGGAGCAAATTTAAAAATCTCGGTTCAGCAGAGGAAATGTATGAGCTTGTCTTAAATGGTGTATTTCCGTTTATAAAGAATCTGCATCAGGACGGAGATTCGGCATATGCCAGATATATGGGAGATGCCATATTCAAGATTCCTACTGCGGCAATGCTGTCAAAAATAGTCGATGGAATAGATAAGCTTGAGCTGGGAGATGAAGATTCTAAGGGAGATTTATACGAGTATCTTCTCTCAAAGGTTGCAACAGCCGGAACTAATGGACAGTTCAGAACACCGCGACATATCATAAAAATGATGGTCGAACTGGTAAAACCGTCACCGGATGATACAATAATTGATCCGGCAATGGGAAGTGCAGGCTTTCTGATAGAAGCACAGAGTTATCTAAGAGAAAACCATCCGGAGCTTTTCCTTCACAAGGAGAGCCTTGAGCATTTCAATAACACTATGTTTTATGGAAATGATATGGATAGAACTATGCTTCGAATCGGAGCTATGAATATGCTGCTTCATGGCGTGGAAAATCCTAATATTTCGTACAGGGACAGTCTTTCAGAGCAGAATACGGATGTTGAAAAATATAGCTTAGTTCTGGCAAATCCACCATTTAAGGGAAGTCTGGACTATGAGGCTGTTTCAGCAGATTTGCTTAAAGTGACAAAGACGAAGAAAACAGAGCTGCTTTTCTTAGCACTATTTTTGCGTATACTAAAAAAAGGTGGCAGGGCGGCAGTGATTGTTCCTGATGGAGTATTGTTTGGCAGCAGCAAAGCACATAAACAAATCAGAAAAGAAATCATAGAAAACAATAAGCTCGACGCTGTCATATCAATGCCAAGTGGAGTGTTTAAGCCATACGCAGGAGTGTCAACAGCAATCCTTATTTTCACAAAAACTGGCTCAGGCGGTACCGACAAAGTCTGGTTTTATGATATGAAGGCTGATGGATTAAGCCTTGATGACAAACGTCAGGAAATCGCAGACAATGATATACCGGATATTATTGAGAGATTTAATCATCTTGATGCTGAGACTGACAGAAAAAGAACTGATCAGAGCTTCTTTGTTCCGGTTGATGAGATTATCTCAAATGACTACGATCTTTCAATCAACAAGTACAAGGAAATAGTCTATGAGGCTGTGCAATATGAGCCAACCGATGTGATAATAGGAAAGATTGACGCTCTGGAAAGTGAGATACAGGGTGAACTGGCAGAGCTTAAGAAACTGTTGGATGTGTAAAAGCAAATTCGTGTTTGTAAAATTCTTGATAAATAGAATGCATGTTAGACAAAAAGGCGATTAGATGTTAATATAGTATAAAAGAAGTGCTACCGATAGACGGTCAGCCTGATATATGTATTGATTAAAGATAACCGCCACAGTTTACCAGACCAGGGCGGTTATTTTTGTGTCTTGGAAAGATTAATGATGTTTATAGGCAGGAGTGATGTGGATGAGAGTAAAACTTGAAGATGTTTGTGAGCGTGGTTCATCGAACATAAAACAGTCTGATATAATTAAAATGAGAGGTAATTATCCGATTTATGGTGCGTCTGGATTGGCTGGAAAAGTGAATTTTTATCATCAGAAGCAACCATATGTAGCTGTTGTCAAGGATGGAGCAGGAATAGGTAGAACAACATTGAATCCAGCAAAATCTTCAGTGATAGGAACTATGCAGTATCTAATACCAAAGAAAAATGTGTTACCGGAATATTTGTTTTATGTTGTGAGTTATATGCATTTAGAAAAATACTACACTGGTGCAACCATTCCACATATTTATTTTAAGGATTATAAAAATGAAGAATTTAACCTTGATAATATAGAGAAACAATTAGAAATCATAGATGCTTTGGGTAGGTGTAAAAAGGTTATAGAAGCCAGAAAACAAGAGTTAGTTGAATTAGACAGATTAACTAAAGCCCGATTTGTCGAGATGTTTGGAGACCCTAGAAGTAATCCGTTTGGATTCGAGAAGAAGAGGTTAAAAGATACGTGCAAAGTTATTACTGGCAATACACCTTCACGAGCAATAGAAGAATATTATGGTGATTATATAGAATGGATAAAGACAGATAATATTGTTTCTGGAATTCTTAATCCAACTCAAGCGACAGAGAGTTTGTCTGAAAAGGGTATGAATGTTGGACGTACAGTTGAAAAGGATTCTATTCTTATGGCTTGTATTGCTGGAAGTATAGCAAGTATTGGTAGAGTTTGCATTACAGATAGAACAGTGGCATTTAACCAGCAGATTAATGCAGTAGTACCTGAACAATACAATATTCTGTTTTTGTATGTGCTGTTTCAGATGTCCAAGGATTATCTTGTGGAAGATATAAATATGGCATTAAAAGGTATATTGTCTAAATCGAAGCTTGAGGAAAAAGAGTTTATTATTCCACCGATGGATTTGCAGGAACAGTTTTCCGACTTCGTCAAACAAGTCGACAAATCAAAATTTGATACTATGACCTTCGCACCAATATATGCTATAATAAACCTATATTTACACACTTATTTTTATCAGGGAAGGAGATGAGCATGCATGACTGAATCACTTAAACTACCGGTGGGAATAGAGAACTTTGAGGAAATCCGTTCAGACGGATATTACTATGTCGATAAGACAAAGCTTATTGAACAGTTGGTTGACAGCCGGGGAAAAGTCAACCTTTTTACCAGACCGCGTCGTTTTGGCAAGACTCTAAACATGAGTATGCTCAAATCTTTCTTTGAAATTGGAGCAGCTTCTGAATTATTTGATGGTCTTTATATATCGCACAACAAAAAACTGTGTGATGATAATATGGGCAAGTATCCTGTGATATTTCTATCTTTAAAGAATGTGGAAGGACTCGATTTTCAAGCTGCAAAGTATCAGATGATAGAGATAATTGCAAAGGAAGCTAAGAGATTTGTATATTTGAAGAATAGTGACAGGCTGGACATTGACGATAAGTCGACGTATGCTTCTTTAATTCGATTAGAGGATGGCAGATATGAAATGAGAGATGAGGCACTGTATGCTTCGCTTCAAACTTTATCTGAGCTGTTATATAAGCACCATTGCAGAAAAACGGTTATTTTAATAGATGAATATGATGTTCCACTGGATAAGGCATTTCAGAACGGCTATTATAAAGAGATGGTTTCTTTGATACGTGCCATATTCGGAAAAGCATTAAAGACAAATGAGGCATTGGATTTTGCTGTCTTAACAGGTTGTCTTCGTGTTTCAAAAGAAAGTATTTTTACAGGATTGAATAATTTCAAGATTTTATCTATTACTGATACAAGATTTGATGAACACTTTGGCTTTACGGATGAGGAAGTAGAGCGTTTGCTGGAATTTTATCATATGGAAAACAGGTTTGCAGAGACAAAGGAATGGTATGATGGTTATCATTTCGGAAATGTTGATGTATATTGTCCGTGGGATGTAATCAATCATGTTGACAGAATAAAAGATGATCCAATGGCAGGACCGGAAGCGTATTGGATTAATACAAGCGGAAATGAGCTTGTTAAGAGGTTTATAGATAAGGCTGGTAAGACAACCAGAGATGAAATTGAGCGTTTGATCGCGGGAGAAGCCATAGACAAGCAAATCCGTCTGGATATGACCTATGACGAAATAGACAATAATATTGATAATCTATGGAGTGTTCTGTTTACAACAGGTTATCTGACATATACAAAGATAAGTGAGGACAAAAAATATAACCTTGTAATTCCGAACAAGGAGATTAAAGAAGTATTTAAGCTGCAGATACAGGAGTGGTTTAGAAATAAAATATTTTCCAATACCGAGCAGTTGCAGGACTTTTGGAAGGCTTTCAAAGATGGAAATACACAGATAATGGAAATGTATTTAAACAAGGTGCTGAGCAATTCGGTGAGCGTTTTTGACACAAAAGCGAGAAATGAGGAAAAGGAAAGCTCCTATCATAATCTGCTTATTGGCATTTTGAGTGGCAATGAGGACTGGCTGGTAAAGTCAAATGTTGAGGCAGGAGAGGGCTTTGCAGATATTATTGTGGAGACAGATGATCCGGATGAAGGAATTATTGCAGAGCTTAAATACACAAAAGATTTTAAAGCTATGGAAAAATCCTGTGAAAAAGCTCTGAAACAGATAAAGGATAGAAGATATCAGGAATATCTGTTAAATAATGACAGACAGAATATCATGTATTATGGAATTGCATTTTGCAGGAAGAGATGCAAAGTGCTTGTAGAAAGATAAAAGGGGTGATTACATGGAAACAAATTTTGATTACCTTTTAAAGAAAGAAGAATACGCAGATTTTGCAAAGCAGGCAGTTGAAGCAGAAAAAAGTTTATCCATTTCACCGGCTACTTGTGCCATTTTGTCGAGGCGTGCACTTGAGCTTGCAGTGAGGTTTGTTTTCTCATACGACGCGGAGCTTTCGCTTCCGTACAGAGATAATGTATCAAGTCTCATTCATGAGCCGACGTTTAGGAGGATAATTGAGCCAAGGCTGTTTCCAATGCTCAAATATACTATTCATTTGGGAAATGTTGCAGTTCATACCAACAACAATATAGGCAGGGATGAAGCAATAATAGCGCTTCGTGATTTGTTTGAGTTTTGCGATTGGATTGATTATTCATATTCGAGGGAATACGATGAGAAGACATATGATGAGTCGATTCTTGCAAGCGGTAATGAAAAGCGTATAAAGGCTGATGAGCTCATGAAGCTGTATGAGGGCTTAAGCAGTAAGGATAAAAAGCTCGAGAGCGTATTGAAGGAGAATGAAGAGCTCCGCGAGCAGATGGCAAAGAAGCGTAGTCAGAATGTAAAGACAAGGGAGTTCCATGTAGATACGATAAGCGAGGCAGAAACCCGCAAGAGATATATAGATGTTGCCTTAAAGGAGGCAGGATGGGTTATTGGCAGAAATGTCACGGAGGAGGAGCCGGTTACAGGAATGCCAAACAGCACAGGAACAGGGTATGTGGATTATGTTCTTTGGGGAAAGGATAATCTGCCACTTGCTGTAGTGGAGGCTAAAAAGGCTTCTGTGGATGCTATGGTAGGAAGCCAGCAGGCGAAGCTGTATGCTGACTGTTTGCAGAATAAATACAATAGACGCCCTCTTATTTTCATAACAAATGGATTTGAATTTTTCTATACGAATGATTATATGGGATATCCAAGGCGTGAGGTTTCAGGCTTTTTCACACAGGAAGAGCTGCAGCTTGAGATGGATGGACGCACTTCGAGGATTCCGCTTGAAAATATACGGATAAGCGATGATATTACCAACAGACCGTATCAGAAAGAGGCTGTAACCGCAGTCTGTGATGCCATCACAAATAAGCACCGCAAGATGCTTATAGTGCAGGCCACAGGTTCAGGAAAGACAAGAGTGAGCATTAGTATTGTTGATGTATTAAGGCGTCACAATTATGTGAAAAATATTCTGTTCCTCGCAGACAGAAAAGCTCTTGTGAAGCAGGCAAAAAACAATTATACGAATCTGCTTCCTGATTTATCATGCTGTAATCTGCTTGACAATAAAGACGACCCTGAGTCATGCAGGATGATTTTTTCTACATATCCGACGATGATGAATGCCATAGATGAGAGGAAAAACAAATATGGTGAGAAGCTCTTTAGTCCGGGGCATTTTCAGCTCATAATCTGCGATGAAGTACACCGCAGCATTTACAAAAAATATCAGGAAATATTTGAGTATTTTGATGCGATGTTACTTGGTATGACTGCCACTCCAAAAAATGAAATCGACAAAAACACATATGGAGTCTTTGACCTTGAAAGAGGAGTTCCGACATTTGCGTATGAGCTTGAAAAAGCGGTGGAAGAGGGCTATCTGGTCAATTATTCTACACTGGAATATAAGTCAAAAATAATGGAAAGCGGTATTCACTATGATGAGCTGTCAGATGAGGAAAAAGAAGAGTATGAGGATACATTTTCTGATGATGACACTGTAGGTGATGATATATCAGGAGAGGCCGTAAATACATGGCTTTTTAACGCGGATACAATTGATAAGGTTTTAAGAGAGCTTATGGAAAAGGGCTTAAAAATTGAGGGTGGAGACAAGCTTGGCAAGACAATAATTTTTGCCAAAAACTCTTTGCATGCGCAGGCAATAGTCAAGCGTTTCAATAAGCTTTTTCCGGAATATGGAGGAGACTTCATAAAGCGGATAGATTATAGTATAAAGTACAGTGATTCATTGATAGATGAGTTTAGCACAAGTGATAAAATGCCACAGATAGCAGTATCTGTTGATATGCTCGACACAGGAATAGATATTCCGGAGATTTTGAATCTTGTATTTTTTAAGAAGGTAAAAAGCTATGCCAAGTTCTGGCAGATGATTGGAAGGGGAACCAGGCTTTGCCCTAATCTGCTTGGAGAGGGTATGGACAAAGAAAGATTTCTTATATTTGATTTCTGTAACAATTTTGAATATTTCCGCGTGAACAAAAATGGAGCGGAGAATGGTATAACAGAATCACTCAATGAGAAAATATATAACACAAAAGCCCAGATTGTCAGAGAGCTTCAGGCACCGGTATACAGTGGTGATGAGATATACGCAGATTACAGAAAAAGTCTTGTGGATGATTTAAAGGAAGATGTAATTAGCTTAAATGACGATAGCTTTATGGTGAAAAGACATCTGCGTTATGTAGAGTTTTTCAGGGCTTCATCATCGTGGGATAATCTTGAGACAATAGAGATTTCGGATATCAGGGAGCATATTGCACCTCTTATCAGGCCTAAAAAGGAAGATGAGCTGGCACGAAGATTTGACTATCTGGTATACAGTATAGATCTTGGACTGCTGCAAAGCAAAAGCATACAAAGTCCGGTGAATATAGTGGTTCAGACCGCAGAAAAGCTGTCTGCCAAATACTCAATCCCACAGGTGGAAAAGAAAAAGGAGATTATCGAAAAGGTCCAGACAAATGAATTTTGGGATAAAGTCACTATAATAGAGCTTGATACAGTAAGAGAAGCTTTAAGAGGTCTGTTGCAGTACCTTGACAGACAGGTACGGCCAATATACTATACAAATTTCACGGACTCTATAACAGATGGTACACCGGGTGAACCTTTATATGGCGGAAATGACTTGAAAAATTATCGTAAAAAAGTCGAATTTTACCTGAAAGAGCATAGTGACAAATTGTCAGTGTATAAGCTGAAAAACAACAAAAAGCTGACAGAAACGGATCTAAGGGAATTGGAACGAATTCTGTGGACTGAGCTTGGTTCAAAGGAAGATTATATAAAGGAATACGGAGAGACACCGATAGGCAGATTAGTACGAAAAATAGTCGGTGTAGATAGAGCGGCAGTAAACGAAGCCTTCAGTTGTTTTATGTCAGAAGAGCGCTTGAACATAAATCAGATGAGATTCGTAAATCTGATAGTGGACTATATAGTAGCAAATGGAAATATCGAAGATAATAAAGTATTGATGGGTGAACCATTTAAATCAGTTGGAAGTATCACAACTCTTTTCAAAGATGATATGAGTACCGCAAAACAGATAATGGAGATAGTGAATCAGATAAAGCGTAACTCCGAAGAAATTGCCTGATGTATAGCGAATCTGTTTAGATATGACAGAAGGACTTAAAGCAGCTTAGAAAAATCCTTATGGATGCAACGAATGATGATTACATTATGTAGGAGAAAATAATTATGGCAAAGAAAATTTTAGTAGTAGTGGACGCACAGAATGATTTTATTACAGGAGCTCTTGGAAACAAAGAGTGTGACGTGGCAACCAATGTTATTGCAGATGAAATCAGGTCAGGCAAATATGATGATGTGATATTCACAAGGGATACGCATGATGAAAATTATCTGAATACTCAGGAAGGAAAGAAACTTCCGGTAACGCACTGTATTAAAGGGACAAACGGATGGGAAGTAGACGCTCGTCTTAAAGATGCAATGAAGGAGCGTGGAGTTGATTGTGACGATATGACTTATATTGACAAGCCGACTTTTGGCAGCAAAGAGCTTGGTAGACTTCTTGAGGAATATGACAACAGCGATACAGAGATTTATTTCTGCGGATTCTGCACAGGAATATGCGTAATAAGCAACGTAGCGATTGCAAAGACGTTCTGTAAAGATGCAGAGGTGTCAGTGATAGAAAATGCCTGTGCCTGCGTAACGCCTGAAAGTCATAAGACAGCAATAGAAGCAATGAAAATGATTCAGGTCAATATTATATAGAAAGCCATTTATTAAAAATGTTTCTGACATACTAATAGTGTAAGAAATGGGAGGAGAATATTATGAAATTAAACCAGATAATCACAAGTCTTTTAGAGACTGATATGTATAAATTCAGCATGGGTCAGACAATATTCCATCAGTTTACGGATTACAAGACCACATGGACATTCAAGTGCAGAAATGAAGATGTGCATTTTACACAGAAAATGGTGCAGGAGATAACAGAACAGATTAAGGCTTTCTGTAAGCTTCGGTTTACAGAGGATGAGCTTGCATATCTTGACAATATCAAATGGATCAAAGGCTCTTATGTTGATTTTCTTCGTCTCTGGCAGCCGCGTTTTGAGGATTTTGAGATAGGAACAGATGCACCTTGTGGCTTGTCTATCGAGGCAAAAGGAACATGGCTTAACACTTCAATGTATGAGATTCCGACACTTGCCATTGTAAATGAAGTTTATTTCCGCATGGCATATGATTATGACGATCTGCTTGCAAGTTTTGAGAAAAAGCTGGATGAAAAAATTACTTTATTGAAAAACAGTACCTATAACCTTGGACTGTTCAGCGAATTTGGACTTAGAAGAAGACTCTCTGCCGGGGCACAGGAACTGGCAGTGAAAAAATTAAACGAGAATAAATATCCTGGTTCTACGTTTGTAGGAACATCCAATGTTTTCCTTGCAAAAAAATATGGAATCACTCCGGTAGGAACGATGGCGCATGAATGGATCATGTGTGTCGGA
>OHKG01000555.1_pt1 | contig 14988 bp, 10 predicted proteins | sample 1568701 | NCBI WGS metagenome assembly OHKG01 (sample SAMEA3879529, study PRJEB24766) | human gut metagenome | biome: human-associated habitat; feature: feces | place: USA | collected 1985/1987 | reverse complement strand
TGCCGAACTCGTCTTTGTCGCTGTCGCAAGAATTGTAATAGTGCGTAATCGAGACCGGCAGACGATTGCCATTCATCGCGGTATCCGCATGGGAGAAAATCAGGTTGCCATTGACAAGGCTGACGCTGCCAGTCCCCGCCAACCCAGCAGACTGATGGTCGTAAGTCAGATAGCTCTCCAAGCCCGCAAGGCTCGCGTATTCCAGCACGAAGTACGGCTGATTCGCCGTTTCGCTCGAATGCAGCTGCGAAAAGCTGCTTTCGCTTTTGGGCGCGCTCAGCTGAACGCCGTGATTGTCGCCCAAGTACCACTTGCGCGCAAGGCTCGTGACGTCGAACTTCCGTGCACATGATAGCGGTATCTGCCGTCGGTGCATAGACATTGCGAACGCACAGTTTCGCGGACGTGATGAAGTGGTTCGCGCCCAGACGCGGCAAGTCCACGACTTTCAAGTAGGTCAGGCGGTTGCCGTAGTAATTCGTGTTGCTGATCCACAGCCGTTCGTCGTGCGAGAAGTTCTGCGTCGAACCTTCCTTGACGTAGGTATCGAGGATGCCCGCGGCGTTTTCCGCGCTATTCGCGCTGTCCGCGAGCGTCGCAATCGGGCTGTGCGCCTGTGCCGCCATCTGCTGGCGCTTTTCGGCGGACAGTTCCACCCACTGATGCGTCGCCGCGTCGTACTCGTGCACCGGCGTGGTCTGCACAACTGCCCGGAAACGATTGTTGCCCAGCGCGTACACCTTGCCGCATCGGGTGCGGAGGTGTTTCAGTTCCTGCTGAGCCGGGAACTGAATCTGTTTCTGATTGTTTTCTTGGTTACTCATATGTTTCCTTTCTTTTCTGTGCGCTCCTTGCGCACGTTTTTTTCTATCGAACGGTACGAAAAAAGCCCCTCGCGCCGTGCGCGGGAGCTTCTCTGCATCTTTCGATGGTATGATTTTAGCACACTTTTGTAAAGTGTGCATCCGCGTTTTTAGACAGGGCGAATGACTCGACATCCGCGCAGTTCCTGACAAAATTTTTCTCTGTATCTTTCTCGCACACTGTCTACTTGTTTCTATTCGCTTTGCAGCCTACACTATAAGAAGTATTTCGGTGCTATTTGAAGTGTTTTAAGACCTTTTTATATTGCAAGCAGTGGCGTCTTACCGATTCTTGCTGAAAAAATTTTCGCGACTCCAATGCTATATCATTTACTCAATGTCATCTGCGTACACCGCTGAGCAAAATCACCTCGACCGGCGAAATTGAGCAGCGGTTCCGCTTGAATTGAGCAATGGGACCGCCCGGATTGAGCAGCCCCACCGCTCAGGTTGAATATGGACAGAACAAATCAGTCAAGGTATCATAAATATAGTCGGAGTCAGATGTCCTGCAAACCCTTCCGCTTGCGCATGGATTCCTTGCCTCCAATGACCACGGTGTAAGCATCGTGGACGATTCGGTCGCAGATGGCATCAGCCAGCAGTGGGTCAGACAACTTTTTCGGCCAGCCCGGAATGTCAAACTGGGAGCAGAAGATCGTGGAGTTTCGCTTGTACCGGGACTCCACGATTTCCAATAAGTCCCTGGCTTCCGTTTCTTTCAAAGGGCACAGAAGCCATTCGTCAATTATGAGCAATGCGTACTTCTTGTACTGGGCCATGAGCTTGCGAATCGTACCGTTGCCCCTGGCAATCTGGAATTCTACCAGAAGATCCGGGAGCCGGATGTACTTCACCGCATAAAACCGTCTTGCGGCAGCCATGCCCAGAGCGCAGGCGAGATAGGTTTTGCCGCTGCCGGTAGCTCCCAGCAGGATGATGTTGTGGTGCTCCTGAATGTAGTTGCAGGTGCTGAACCGCAGCAGTTCCTCCTGCTTCAGTCCTCTGTCGGGCAGATACTCCACATTTTCCAGACAAGCTCCCGGATCCGAGAAGGTTGCCTGCCAGATCAGCTTGTTCAGATGGTTATTCTTTCGGGCATTCCATTCCGCATCCACCAAAAGACCGAGCCGGTCCTCAAAGGTCATGTTTTGGAACTGCGGATCGGCAAGTTGATCCTTCAGGGCATTGGCCATAACACTCAGCCGCATTTCACGCAGCTTGGATACCGTTGTTTCAGTCAGCATCACTTATTCCCCCTTCCGTAGTAGTCAGCCCCACGGGTGAAACCGTACTGGGAAGAGGACGCAGTAGCCGTACTCTGCTCAGGGATGGCTTTATCCTGGCCGGATGCCAGAATAGCCTGAATATTCTTGAGAGAAGGGCGGGGTGTGTATTCCAATGCCCGTTTGCAAGCATTCTCCAGCCGTTCCGGAGTGTACTTGTCTGCCAGCTTCAGCAGACCCATGCAGGACTTGTAGCCCTGCTGTTCTACTTTGTAGCTGCCGAGAATAGCCCGGACAACGACCTGCGTGTTGCTGCCGACCTTACCGGCCCAGTGAATGAACCGTTCACCGTTCCACTGGACATACTTCTGGTGCTCTGGCGGCATATGCGCCTGGATCGTGCTGTATTGGTTAAACCGTCCGTACAGCCTGGGATGGGAACAGATTCGGTTTCCACCGTAGAAAACCTCTACCGTGGATCTGGTGAGCCGGACATCTACTTTCTGCTTGATGTACTCAAAGGGAACAGAATAGTTCATGCGCTCCACGGAAATGTGGTAATTTGGTCCCACCGTTGCCACTTTCCAGATGGCCAATTCAAAAGGTCTGGGCGGCAGAGGGCGCAGGAAGGGCCTCTCTTCTGCAAAGCTGCTGGCCCGGCTGCCTTCCCGCTTCTGGAAAGGTTTATGGTTGAACGCCTCCAGACGGTCCCAAATCGCCTCGTTCAGTTCCAATAGGGACAAAAACTGGCGGTTCCGCAGAGCGGCCAGTATGAAGGTAGAGATGATACCGACAGTACCCTCAACAGCAGCTTTATCCTTGGGAGCGCGGACTCTGGCAGGCAGAATTGCCGTGCCATAATGCTCTGCCAGCTCCTGGTACGATTTATTGAGAACAACCTCATCCTTCCCATGCTTTTGCACGCCGGTTTTCAGATTGTCGCACTGGATGATCCGTGTAACGCCGCCAAAGTATTTGTAGGCATTCACATGGGCAGTGGTCCATGAGTCCTGGTTCATGGAGAAAAAGGCTTCTACGTAGCTGTAGCCACTGTAGGGCATGGTTGCCACGAACACATAGGCCGGGATAATTTCACCGGTGTCTGTGTCAATAACAGCGGCAGTATCGCCGGCCCAGTCCACCTGCATAACCTCGCCGGGCTTGTGGTTCAGGTGCATGGTGGCGTTTACCTTTGTCAGATAGTCCGCATAGTACTTGTTGAACTGGGTGGACTGGTATGGAATCTCACCCGCCGCCCGACACTGGTCGCAGTATCCCAGCCACAGCAGATTCAGGGTGATACCGCTGCGCTGGAGTTCCTTGTGGACATAGGCGTAGTCCGGCATCTTGTAGACAGGCTTCGAGGGGCTGGTCGGAAACAAACGCTCTGAGAGCTGCTTATCCGACATTTCCTCCGGCAGTGGCCATTGCAGGCCGCAGTTTGCTGCCCGTTGCAGGGTTGCTGCCACAGTGTTCCGAGCGCACTGGCAGCTTGACGCGATCTCGGTCTTGTTGAGTCCCAGACTATGGAGTCTGAGAATCTCACGGTAATTGGTCATACAGGTGACCTCCTTGTAGATATTTACACCGCAAAATGCGATGCATATCTACATTCTTACCGCAGTGCTCAACGACGGCGGCAAGCGTGCTCAATTCCGCTGGAATGGATGCTCAATTTGAGCGGTCGTGCTGCGCAATCTCGCGCGGAATACTCAAACTGTAAAGAAAAGACCGTTTTGCGACACGATTTGAAGCGGATTGCAAAATTTTTTTCTGGAACTGCTGAAAACAAGAAATCTGGGGAGTGCTACAGCGCTAATTCATCAGCATCACCATGCGTAGAGTTGCTGCATTCACCGGCATTCTAAATTTGGACATACGAAAACCCTGCTTGCTAATTTTCTTCTCCATGCTGGAAGAAGTAGTAGCAAGCAGGGTCATTTTGCTAAAAATGACAGTTTGCTTGTTGGGAACACATTTCCCAAACCCTATGAATGCAGCGCAGGCGCTGCGGTTATATCGTCATGAAAGATGCAGTCAGTGTCCAATTGAATACAGAAGAGCGGATAATAGCGTTCAGATTTCCATGCATCTTTACACTTTTTTCGCTTCACCATCCACCATCGGGAATACAATCCGCACCTCGAAAATATCCTTCATCACGTTCATGGTGCAGTGCCCTTGGTGTTTTTCGCAAATCATGCTGATGCTTTTTGTGCCGAAACCGTGGTAGCGCTTGTCCTGTTTGGTGGTCAGCGGCAGATTGTTTTCAAACTGCGGCGCAGTAAGCAAATAGTTCTCTTCCTGAATGACAAACGTGCCGCAAGTGCTTTGACCAGTAAGGCTGATGAGACGTTTGCTGGGAATTTTGATTTGCTCAACAGCTTCGATGGCATTGTCCAGCAAATTGCTGAATAGGGAGAAGATTTCTGCATCAGAGAGAAACTGCAGCGGCTGTCCGTCGATGCTGCATGTCAGCGTGATACCCTTCTTTTCGCAAAGGAGACTGCGATTCGTCAGCACAATATCCAGTGCATGATTGCCGGTTTTGAAAATAGAATCGTAGATGTTGACGGTTTCTTGAAGCGCCTTGACTTCATCGGGCGGAATCACGCCGTTCAGCGCGGAAATTTGATGCTTCAGGTCATGGCATTTTACGTTAATGAGGTCGATGATGTCTTTTTCAATTTGAAATTGCTTGCTGTCGTCTTCCGCCATTTGCAGCACGGTGCTCTTTTCGATTTCTGCCCTGCGTGCAGCAAGCCAGCCAAATTCCACATAGAAGGACAGCAGTGCCGTTAAGCAGGAAAATACCATAATATAACTCTGCACTGACGGAAAACCGATGGCTGCACGATGCGCAAAGGAATTGAGGAAAATCGTGACCAGCACGGCGATACAGCTGACAACAATCTGTATGCGGTTGTTGAGCATCGTTCCCCGGTAGTCAGCTTTTCGAATCATGGTGAAATAGAGGATAACATAATATCCCGCCGTGATGCAAATCAGCATGAGTGCTTTGAGAAGTGGGTGCATGGAAACGCTGATGAAACGTACTAATAGCAGATACGTTCGCTGACTCATGTGCTGCATACAGTAACCGGCAGTGGAACAGAACAGCATGGCCCAGAAATCGCATTCAAAGCAGAAGCCAATGGACAGCAGCGATAGGCAATACAGCAGAAAACTATCCAGCACACGGAAAAGCAGAGTCACGGTATCGTCCGGCGGAAGGGCGTAAACAAAGGCATCAGAACAGGATTTGTAGAGGATGACCACGCCGGTACAGCAAAGCAGACGAAGCGGAAACAGTTTTTTTCGGGGCAGTTTCATCGCGACAATATAAACGGCGACAAAGAGGGCAGAAAGATAACTAAAAGAGCCCCAGATATTGGTCAGATTCATTGAGTATTTGCCCTCCGTTCGCAGAATTGGGTCATTGCGGCAAGAAAGTCCTTGCGCCGGGGATGAGAAATTGCAAGCGGCGTTTCGCCGACATAGACGGTATAGCCATCAATGCGGCGAATGTATTGCAGATTGACCAAATAGCAGCTGTTGCAGCGGAAAAAACCGTGCGGAGACAATTTCTTCTCCACGTTTTTGAGTGTCCCGTACGTTTCGTAATCATGAGAAAGTGTGTGGTAAATCAGCGTGTGCGACACTACCTCCACATAGAGCAGCTCACTGAGCGGCAAGTGGGTGTTGCCGTCCGCGGTAGGAATCACCACGCTCTGCTGACGGCGCTGCTGCTGTGTCTGGCAGTAGCGAAGAACCTTCTGCATTTTCAAATAGAAAGCATCGTAATCCAAAGGCTTCAGAATATAATCCAGTGCACTGACTTCATAGCCGTTAATAGCATAGCGCGCAAGGTTCGTGACAAAGACCAGTGCGACGTTGCTGTCGATTTCACGCATTCTGCGCGCTGCGGACAAGCCGTCCATGTTTGGCATTTCAATGTCCATAAAAATCAAGTCAAACTGCGAATGAAACGCGAACAAAAACTGCTGGGCATCGGGATAATGCGATAAATCAAATACTTCCTTGCTTTGCAGCGACAGCTTTTCCAGACAGGCGGTCAGCTGATCATCGGCACTTTGATCATCCTCGACAATAGCAATGCGAATCAGGGCTGCCTCCCTCATCGCGCAGTAGATGTGCAGATACAGCTATCTGGCACTATTCACGAAAAAACGGTGCGATGCATGATGATTATAACAACCACCTGCTCAAAAGTCAAGTTTATGGGGAGAAAATGCAAGGATACGCGAAAAACAGCACAAGACGGGAGGAAAATGCTAAGATACAGCCATCCGATGATTGCGGAGAGGCAATCAATCAAAAGGAGGAGAAATGAAACATGAAGAGAACGGTTTCCAAGTGGCTGTCGATTCTCAGCTGCACGGCGTTGCTGTGTACGTCGATTCCTGCGGCGTTCGCAGAGGGCACAGTGGAGGAATCGCTGGTGCCGGTGACGGGCGCACAGACGGGTTTTGTGCTTTCGCAGGGCAAGTACTACACTGATTTCGCGAATTTGGCGCAGGAACGCGCGGCGGCAAAGGCGCTGAATATTCAGTTGGGTGAAGAGGGCTTTGTGCTGCTCAAGAATGACGGTGTGCTGCCGCTGGATAGTGCGACGACGAAGGTGTCCATGTTCGGTTTCCGTGCTGCCAACATCATGATGGGCGGCGGTGGCTCTGGCTCTGGCCGTCCGGGGCAGTACGGTGTGCCGAAAACCTCGCTGGAAGATGGCATGAAGCAGGCGGGCTTTGATGTCAACGAACGTCTGCTGTCCTTTTACAGCACAAAGTCGGCAGAAGTGAAGCCGACGGATATTTCGGATTCCATCGCCTACACTTACGATACTTACAGCGATGCAGCGCTGGTGGTTGTTTCCCGTTCCGGCTCGGAGGGCAGGGATGAAGTGACTTACGGCTATGCGCAGGACGCGAATGCTGACCCGAATGCGCACATGCTGGAGTTGACAGACACGGAAAAAGACCTGATTCGTTACGTGAAGGCGAATTTTCCCAAAGTCATCCTGATTGTCAACTCCTCCAATGCGATGGAGCTGGCGGAAGTGAATGCGTCGAAGACGGAGGACAACCTCGGCGTTGATGCGATTCTCTGGGTGGGTCATACCGGCAACGACGGCGCGGCGGCAATCGGCAACATCCTCTCTGGCAAGGTTTCGCCGTCCGGCCGCACTGCAGATACTTACGCGGTCGATTTCACCAAAGATCCGACGTTCACGAATTTCGGCTCGAATGGGCAGAATTTTGAAAACGGCGAGCGCATGAACAACAACGTCTATGTCGGCGATACGATGACGGATTATCACTCCGTGGAATACCGCGAAGGCATTTATGTCGGCTACCGTTATTATGAGACGAAGGGACACGATGCCGGCGAAGCATGGTATGACGAGAACGTCGTGTATCCGTTCGGCTATGGTCTGAGCTACACCACCTTTACGCAGGAAATCGAGGGGGACATTGCGCCGACTGGTGTGATTCATGCGGCGAATGAAACCATCACGGTGAAGGTTCGTGTGACGAACACGGGCGATGTGGCAGGCAAGGACGTTGTGCAGCTGTACTACACCGCGCCGTACACCGAGGGCGGAATTGAAAAGGCGTATGTCAATCTGGCAGCGTTCGGCAAGACGAAGGAGCTTCAGCCCGGCGAGAGCGAAGTGGTGACGCTGCAGTTCGTGGCACAGGATATGGCTTCGTTTGACTGGAACGACGTCAACGACAACGAGTTCCGCGGCTACGAACTTGAAGCTGGCGACTATGTGCTGTCCATCCGCCGCAACGCGCATGAAGAAATCGCGTCGATTACCCGCACGGTTGAAACGGGCTTGCAGTGCGTGACTGACTACACCACGGGTGCGGAAATCAAGCCGCTCTTCTCCGGCGATGAAGGACTGGAAGCCTACATCTCTGTCAATGAAACGCTGGAAAACAATCAGATGTCCCGTGCGGACGGACTGGAAGTTCCGGCTGCCGCAACGAAGGAAGACCGCACTTGGGATCAGGCAGTTATTGATGAACTGGATGCCCAGAAGGAATATTTCAGCCTGAATGACACGGAGGATTCGCCGTGGTACGTTTCGCAGGTTCCTGCGACTTGGACGCAGAATGCTGGTACACGCGATGAAAACGGCAAAACGGCGATTCAGCTGGCGGATTTGGCTGGCGTGCCGTACACCGAGCCGAGCGTGGTGGATGGCGTGGCAGTTGCCTCTGACGATGAAGGCACGAAGAAGTGGGACGAGTACATGAATCAGCTGACGTGGGACGAAATGGCGACCATCGTCTCCTACGGCGGATTCGGGCAGCCTGCGGTAGAAGCTATCGGCAAGAAGCAGAACGGTGCGTATGACGCGGCGGCACATCCCTTCTGGAATGGCGCGATGTTCGGCGGCGCACAGGCACCCGAAAATCAGATGGGTACGAACTGGGTTACGCCGGCGGTATGGGGCTGCACATGGAACACGGAACTGCTGCATGACATTGGCATCATGACGGGCAACGAAGCGCTGCTGTTCAATATCAATGGTCTCTATGGCTTCTCCCTGAACATTCATCGTTCTGCGTTCGGCGGCCGCAACTTCGAGTATCTCTCCGAAGATCCGCTGCTGACCGGCAAGCTCGCGGCGGCGCTGAGCAGTGCTGCGACCGAAAAGGGCCTTGTGACCTACACGAAGCACTACATGATGAACAATCAGGAAACGAACCGCAATACGAACGGCGGCGTGATTACATGGGCGAACGAACAGGCCATCCGCGAAATCTATGCCAAGCCCTATGAACTGGCGGTCAAGGAAGGCAACAACTCCGCATTCATGACGGCGTTTAACCGTATTGGCTTGTCCACCTGTTCGACGAACTACGCGCTGCTGGAACTGCTGACCCGCGGCGAATGGGGCTTCTGCGGCCATAACGTGACGGACTACATGGATTATCCGGAATATCGCTATACGAACCTGATGGTTCGCGCGGGCAATGAACTGCCCCTTGGCGGCCCGAACAAGCTGATTGGCAAGGGCAAGGGCGGCAACAGCTCCAGCACCGAAGGTACTTGGAGCGAAGAGCTGAACACCGTGCTGGTGGCGGCCGATACGGCCAGCGCAGAAGCAGCTGATGCGGCGCGCCGTGCAGGGGAGGATGCGTCCACCTACGAGACGGTTCCTTCTGCAACGCAGTATTTCGCTGTCCGCAAGGCAGCGCAGCGCGTTTTGTACTCCAACGCCAACTCCAATGCGATTCTCAATGGCTATGAGAATCATATCGTGGAAGAGTTGGAATACAAAGTGGGCGACAAGTTCGGCGGTTGGGGCGGCGGCAAGAACATCATTACGCCCCTCTTTACGGCGCGCTATGCTGATGTCAGCGACATCAAGATTGTGAATGCGGATGCGATTCCCGGCATGAACCTTGGCGCGGACGGCGTCGCCTCCGGCACATTCAACGAGGCTGGCGACTACACTGTCACGGCGACGGCGACGGTCGAAGGCTGGGTCTATGTGCAGCTGACGCTGACGATTCACGTCAAGTAATATGGCATAACTCGTTTACTGGACGGATTCGCTTGTCCGCCAGCGCGAATCCGTCCTTGATTTTCTGATGAAAGGGAAGGAGCAAAGTTTATGAAGCGAATTACAGCGATGCTGTTGATGATTTGCTTATGCTTGATGGGGCAGAGCGTGCTGACTGAGGAAAAAGTTGGCAAAATTGCTGTTGCGCAGGAACCGACGAAGATGGATTACTGGGTTGGGGAAGAATTTTCCGCAGAGGGCGGCGTGCTGCTGGTGACATACCGCGACAAAACCACTGCTGAAATTCCGATGACGGATGAAAATGTGAAGCTGCCTAACGTCAAGACAAACACACCCGGCCGCAAGGCAGTGAAAGTGACTTACGGCGGCAAAAACGTGACCTTTTATATCAATGTGGCAGAAAAAGGCGCGGAAGTGACGTTCGAGCTGAATTACGACGGTGCACCAGAAGCGCAAAAAGAAGCGGCACGTCAGGGCAAGGGCGTAGAAGCGCCAGAAATACCCGTGCGTGATGGTTATACCTTCGATGCGTGGTATACCGATGCTGCCTGCACGGTACTGTATGATTTTGCGCAGGTGGTTGAACAGCCCATGACACTCTATGCGAACTGGCTGGCGGACGATGCCGTGTATTATCCTGTGACGTACAGCTTGAACTATTACGGCGTACTGCCGGACGGTTATGTGCAGCAGGTAAAATCCGGTGAAACGGCACGGATGCTGTCCTTAGCGCTGGTACGCGACGAATTTGAATTTATCGGATGGTATGCCGATGCAGCCTGCACCGTGCCGTATGTGCAGGAAAACGCGATTGAAGGCGAAACGACCATCTATGCGGGATGGAAATCGCTCAAAATGGGTGCAGAGACGTATACGTTTGAAGCCGAACAGACCAGCTTGCTGGGCAAGGAAGGGCCGGGCATGTCCGGTTCTGCATCCGGCGCATCCATGATAGTCAACGATGCGACGAATCTGGACGCCAGCAATGGCAAGTATGTCTCGTACCTGTATAAAAAAGGGCTGTCGTTGGATTTCTATCTGGCGAGCAGCGAAGCGGTGTCGGATGCAGTGCTGACGCTGCGGGTTGCGGCGGAAATGGACAACATCAGCCTCTCGCCCGATAACTACACGATTGAAGTCAACGGTCAGCCGGTGATGTTTGATGCGATTGCACTGGAAAAAGGAGCAAAATTTGCAGACTGCATTGTTATTCAGAACGTCGCTTTGCAGGTCGGCGCAAACACGATTCGCCTTGTGACGAATAACAGCGTGAACCCGATGGGTGAAGGCATGGGAACGTATCAAGGCACAGCGCCGATGGTGGACTGCATCAAGCTGACGACGGCGGCGGTTGTAACGTGGGATGCAAACTACAATCTGCCAATGATGTACTGATTTCGCGGAGGAGAACATGGCGCAGAAAACGAAGAAAAAGCTGATTCGCGTATGGGCAATTGTCAGCGCACTGGTGCTGATTCTGCTGACCGTCGCGACGGTGCTGACGCAGTTTGTCATGCAGGATGTGCTGGCCTCTCTGCTGGGACGCGACGTGGCGGTTTATGCCGAGGGCGTGACACCACTGTATACCACCGAATACACGAACAAGGACGAAGTCTATCAGGCGGCGAACAAACTCAACGAGCGCATCTGCGAAGAAGGCTTTGTGCTGCTCAAGAACGAGGGAAATGCGCTGCCGCTGGCATCAGGCAGCCGCATCACTGTGTTTGGCAAGAACAGTGTGAACCTTGCTTATGGCGGTTCGGGGTCGTCCGGCGGCGATAAGTCCGCAGCCATCGACCTCTATACCAGCTTGCAGAATGCGGGCTTTGCGGTCAATCCGGCCATGAAGCCCTTCTATGAGGATGATAAGCGCTCCGGCGCACGCCGCTCAGAAAATTCCACCAACTTGGATGACGGGAATACCGTGTTTTACTCCATTGGGGAAACGCCGCAGCGCATGTATACGAAGGAAATCACGGATACCTACAAGGATTACAATGACGCGGCGCTGGTTGTGCTGACCCGCATCGGCGGCGAAGGTTTTGACCTGCCGCGTTCAATGAAGGATGTGGAAGGGGCGCGGCAGGACAGCGACCACTACCTGCAGCTTGATCAGAACGAAACGGACTTGCTGGCGGCGGTCTGCGAGGCAGGATTCAAGAAGGTTGTTGTGCTGATTAACAGTGGTTCGCCGATGGAACTGGCATTTTTGACGCATCCGGATTATTATGCCTATCAGGACAAAATCGACGCAGCTATCTGGATGGGCTTCCCCGGTGCATCCGGCGTGAATGCGCTGGGACGCATCCTGAACGGCGAAGTGAATCCGTCCGGGCGCACGGTTGATACCTACGCGGTGAATTTCAAGAACAGCCCGGTGTGGCAGAACTTTGGCGATAACCTGATTACCGGCAAGGACAGCGGCGACCGGTATCTTGGGCTGGAAAACGAAAACTACTACTTTGTGGACTATGAGGAGAACATTTACGTCGGCTATCGCTATTACGAGACGCGCGGCGCGGATGACCCGGAATGGTATGCGCAGGAAGTGGTGTATCCGTTTGGCTATGGTCTGAGCTATACGACGTTTGACTGGACACTGGAAAGTGCGCCGGAAAACTTCGTCCTCAGCGATGTCAGCGACAAGATGGAAGTGACTGTGCGCGTAAAGAACACGGGCAGCGTCGCTGGCAAGGACGTTGTGCAGCTCTACGGTCATGCGCCGTATACGCCCGGCAGCGTGGAGAAGTCCGAAGTTGTTCTGCTGGACTTTGCCAAGATGCCGCTGCTTTTACCCGGCGAGGAATGCACGCTGACGCTGACCTGCGACCCGTACTATCTGGCATCCTACGACTATACGGACAAGAACGAAAACTGGGATAACTGCTTTGAACTGGATGCGGGTGACTACGCACTGTACGTCAGCAAGAATGCGCATGACCGCGTATTTGAAGTGCCGTTCACGGTGGAAGACGACATTATCATTAGCGAAGACCCGGTAACAGGCAATACCATAGAAAACCGTTACACGGACTTGGAACTGGACAGCTCTGATTACCATCTCCAGACGCTGCTTTCCCGCGAAGATTGGGAAGGCACGATGCCGGAAGCGCCCTCTGTGGATGACCGAACGGTGGATGAAGAATATCTCGAAGCGCTTCAAAACCGCGACCACAACAATGAAGAGGCGGATGCGCTCTTTGACTTGGGGCTTCCCGCAACAAGTCAGACGGACATTTCACTGGTGCTTCGCGACCTGCTGACGGATGAAAATGGGCAGAATCAGCGAGTGTCGTATGATGACCCGCGCTGGGATGCGATTCTGGACAAGCTGTCTGTCGAGGACATGGTGAAAATGTGCAACATGGGCGCATTCAAAACGAATGAACTGCCCATCATTGGCAAGCCTGCCACGAACGACACAGATGGCCCGACTGGCTTCACGAACTTCATGGATCGCAGCGGCATCTACTGGAAGTGCTGCTATTACTGTGCGGAAGTCGTCATGGCTTCGACATGGAATCAGGAGCTGATGGAAGACATCGGCGAAATGATAGGCGCGGAAGGATTGATTGGCGCGGATGGAAAGGGCAACAATCTGCCGTATTCCGGCTGGTATGCGCCCGGCGTCAATATCCACAGAAGCCCCTTCGGCGGTCGCGATTTCGAGTATTTTTCCGAAGACGGACTGTTCAACGGCAAAATGGCGGCGGCGGAAATCCGCGGATGCGCCAGCAAGGGCGTTTACTGCTTCGTGAAGCACTTTGCGCTCAACGAACAGGAAACGCATCGTTCCTCCAATGGTTCGGGCACTTGGGTGACGGAACAAGCAATGCGCGAATTGTACCTGCGCCCGTTTGAAATCGCGGTCAAGGAAGGGCATACCACAGCAGTGATGAGCTCCTTCAACCGCATCGGTACGCGCTGGACAGGCGGCGATTATCGGCTGCTGACTCAAATCCTGCGGAACGAATGGGGCTTCCAAGGCATGGTCATCACCGATTTCAATACGACCTCCTACATGAATTTGCGGCAAATGGCATATGCAGGCGGTGACTTGAATTTGGGCAATGACATGACGCTGCCGGACGTTATTCAGCCGAACTGGTGCGACGCATCCGACCCGGTGGACATGCAGATCCTTCGCCAATGCGTGAAGAACATTCTCTACACGGTGGTCAACTCGAATGCCATGAACATCAGCGTGGCATACTATCGCCCTGCATGGTGGAAAATCACGATTTATGTGGTGGATTTCGTGGCGGTTGCGGTGATTGTGTTTACAGGGATTCGCTGTTTCCGTGGAAAAAAGGAAGAGCATAGCGCAAAGGCATAACAGCAAAGGGGCAGCAAGCGAAAGAATAGCTTGCTGCCCCGTATTGCGTTCGTCATGAAAACAAGTCCTATACTATTTCCAGATTCAACTGCGCCATCTGCTTGCGCCTTTTTCGTTCTGGCGTCCGCTCACTCCATTTAGCGTAGCGCTGCTACGCTGCATTTCGTTCCCGTTAGCCAGAACGAAAAATTCGCCGCGCATCTTGGCGCATTTTCATTTGGAAATAGTATTATGCCCATGCACCCGCTATCATAGGGGAACGTTCTACAACAAAAGTGTAGATTTTCTGACGGCAGTTGGTCATATCCGCGTCCGTATAGCTTGTGGGGAGACTGTGCCACAGCGTGTCGCGGATGATTTTTGCCATTTCAGCGCGGGTAGTTTCCTTTTCGCGCCAGTTGTTCATATTGGCGATAGCTTTACGAATGGTGCTTAGCAGCTCTTTCGCAGAGGCTTTCAGCATCTTGATTTCCTCCTTGGACAGCGTGTCCTTTTTCAGCAAATCAAAAAGCGCAAGCTGCTCTTCGTTGTCGAAGCCCTCACGGATATAACGCTCCGTTTCGATGTCCAGTTCATTGGCCAGTGCCAACAAATCGGTGAAGGACTTTTCGATGGCAGCACGATTCTGTTCGGCGTTGTAGTTGCTGATAATGGTTTGATACCGCTCGTAGTAGTCGATTCTTGTTGGATTGCGAGCCATCATTTCAGCAAGACGACCTTCAATCAACTGCTGCAAATCCCGCAAAAGCAGATTCTGATGTTTTCGCCGCATAAATTCCGCGCGAAGCCGTTCAAAATCAATTTTGCTGATGTCAAACGTCTTATCCTTGTTATCATCGTTGATTCTTACATGTCTCTATTATATCACAAATGCAAAGGCTTTGCTGTCTTTTTTCTGGGTTTGTGCGGTATTGCCTTAATACTATTTCCAGATTCACCTGCGCCATCTGCTTGCGCCTTTTCCCTTCTGGCGTCCGTTCATTCCACTTAGCGTAGCGCTGC
>OHKG01000536.1_pt1 | contig 15377 bp, 12 predicted proteins | sample 1568701 | NCBI WGS metagenome assembly OHKG01 (sample SAMEA3879529, study PRJEB24766) | human gut metagenome | biome: human-associated habitat; feature: feces | place: USA | collected 1985/1987 | reverse complement strand
AGCAGGTCTATGTCTCCTCGGCCAGTGCCTGCGGCCGGGGCCAGCCCAGCCACACCCTTGCCGCCATGGGCAGGGACCCGCTGGCCATTGATACGGCCATCCGCGTGTCCTTCTGTGCGGACAACACCCCCGAGGATGTGGACGCGTTCCTCAACGCCTTCGAGGACGGAATGAAGCATTTGCAGAGAATCAAAAAGTAAAAAAGGAAAGCATCCTCACCCTCTCAGGCCGCTCCGCGTCCAGCTCCCCCAAAGGGGGAGCTCTTGACAAAACCGGAAACTTTGCGTGGAATGCCAAGGCCTCCCACTTTGGGGGAGGTGGCAGCGCGTCAGCGCTGACGGAGAGGGTGAGCCAGCTATAATTAAGGAGAACTCTATGCGTGAAATTATTATGGGCTATCAGGGCGAGATGTCTCTGAAGGGCCTGAACCGCAACCAGTTTGAGTCGGCCATGATGAAGATCCTGCGCTACCGGCTCAAGACCGTGGGCAAGTTCAAGGTGTACTGCACCCAGTCCACCTTTTATATGGAGCCCGAAGAAGAGGACGTGGACATGGATCTGGCCTTTGATCGGGTGCGCACTGTGTTCGGTCTGGCGGCGCTGAGCCGTGCCGTGGTCTGCGAAAAGGACTTTGACACCATCTGCCGGACTGCGGAGGAGTATCTGGGCGACAGCCTGCACGGCATCAAGACCTTCAAGGTGGAGGCCCGCCGTTCCGATAAGACCTACCCCATGACCAGCCCTGAGCTGATGCGGGAGCTGGGCGCTTACCTGCTGGGGCTGCACAACTACCTGCGGGTGGATGTGAAGAACCCCCAGTTCAAGGTCATTGTGGAGATTCGCGATTACGGTGCGTATATTCATGGCCCGAAAATACCCGGAGAGGGTGGCCTGCCCGTGGGTACCTCCGGCCGTGCCCTGAATATGCTCTCCGGCGGCATCGACAGCCCGGTGGCTGCTTACCGGATGGCAAAGCGCGGTCTGGCCCTGGATCACATCCATTTTGCGTCCCCTCCGTATACTTCCGAGCGCGCAAAACTGAAAGTTAAAGCTCTGGCCCAGAAGATCACCCCCTATACCGGCAGCTCCAACCTGTTTGTGGTGCCCTACACCAAGCCGCAGGAGTATATCCGGGACAATGCCCCCGATGTGCTGTTCACGGTGCTGATGCGCCGCAGCATGATGCGCATTGCCAATCGTATTGCCACCAGACAGGGCTGCGAGGCCCTCATCACCGGCGAGAGTCTGGCTCAGGTGGCAAGCCAGACCGTCAAGGCCCTGCAGTGCACCGATGCCGCCCAGGATCTGCCCATCCTGCGCCCGCTGATCGGCATGGATAAGACCGAGATCATCGAGACCTCCCGCCACATTGGCACCTACGAGACCAGCATCCTGCCCTATGAGGACTGCTGCACCATCTTCACCCCGCCGCACCCGAAGATCCGCCCCGAGCTGGCAGAGATCCTGGAGGCAGAAGCCGCCATGCCCGGCCTGGCAGAGCTGGAGGCCGAAGCTGCTGAGAACACCGAGCGGATCCGCATCCGCATTACGGACGAGATCGAGTTTGAGGGGTGAGCGGCATGACAGCGGAGATCATCAGTGTGGGTACCGAGCTGCTGCTCGGCAACATCCTCAACACCAACGCCCAGTACCTGAGCCGGGAGCTTGCTGAGCTGGGCATTACGGTCCAGCGGGAGAGCACCATCGGCGACAATCAGGGGCGGCTGGCGGACTTTGTCAACGAGGCAAAGAACCGCTGTGACCTGCTGGTATTCACCGGCGGTCTGGGCCCCACGGCAGACGACCTGACCAAGGAGACCGTTGCCGCCTGCTATGGCGATACGCTGGTCTTTGACGAGAGCGAGTGGGAGAAGATCACCGGTTATTTTGCCCGCTCCGGCCGGGTGACCACCCCCAACAACCGCAAGCAGGCCATGGTGCCCGTAAAGGGGCATAAGATCATCAACCACCACGGCACTGCCCCCGGTGCATGGTTTGAGCAGGAGGGCCGCTGTGCTGTCCTGATGCCGGGCGTGCCCAGTGAGATGAAGGCCATGTGGAACGAGAGCGTCCGCCCCCTGCTGATGAAGCGTCAGAACTGCACCCTGCACTCTGTCACCCTGCGGGTGCTGGGCGGCGAGAGCAACCTGGAATATCAGGTGCGTGATCTGCTGGAAAACGCCAACCCGACAGCCGCCATCTACTGCAAGACCGGTGAGTGCGAGATCCGCATCACCGCCCGGGCTGCTTCCGATGCGGAAGGCGAAAAAATGTGCCGGGAATATGCCAAAAAGTTCTATGATCTGCTGGGCGATGCGGTGTATGATGAGGATGTGGCCGGGCTGGAGGAGACACTGGTGCGCACCTTAAAGGAAAAGGGGCTCACAATCTCCACCGCCGAGAGCTGCACCGGCGGGCTGATCGCACAGCGCATCACCTCGGTGCCGGGCTCCAGTGAAGTGTTCGGCTACGGCTTTGTGACCTATTGGGAGGCCGCCAAGGCCAGGCTGGTGGGCGTGGAACCGGATGTCATTGCAAAGTACAATGTGGTGTCGGCCCCCGTGGCCGCCCAGATGGCGCTGGGGGCCGCACAGGCCGCCGGTGCTGAGATCGGCATCAGCGTGACCGGCGTGGCCGGGCCGACCGGTGGAGATGCCCTCCGCCCGGTGGGCACGGTGTATCTGGGCGCGGCCCGGGGCGAGACGGTGTATGTAAAAAAGCTGTCCGTCTCCCGGCCCGACCGTGCATTGGTGCGTGCCCGCGCCGCGCAGGCCGCCCTGGAGCTGGCCCTGCGGCTGGCACAGGGAAAAGTTCCCGCAGGCACAGAGCCCCTTGCCCGGGACGCACAGCACAGCGCCGAAGCGCTGGACAAGCTGAACGAGGTGTTCCTGGGCCACTAAAAGGCAGGGGGAATGCAGGTTGACACAGCAACAGGAGACCGGGTGTGTGCTGCGGCTGTTCGGTGCGCAGTCCACAGTGGTGGGCAAAACGGTGGAAAACTTTCCGCCCCAGTGGCGGGCTGCGGCCCAGTGGAAGAGCCGGGGCGCGGAAACGCTGGTGGCCCTGCAGGCGCAGAGCTCTTCCGGGCTGAAAAAGGCCGCGCAGGCCCTGCGGCAGGCGTTTTCGGCAGACCTGTACGGGGCAGGAGAGACCACTCTGCCTGCCGCCGTGGTGGAGGCGCTGGAACGGCACGATAAGCTGCTCATCTGCGCGGATGCTGCCGCCGGTGCCCTGCTGGAAGCCCGGCTCGAGAACCTGCCCGGGGCCGAGAAGGTCTTTGATTTTGGCGCGGTGAGCTATGCCAACCCCAAGACGGGCCCGCTGATCGAAAAGCGTGCCCGTGCCCGCCTGCCCAAGGACTGCACCGACCCGCTCCGGCAGGCGCTGGCCCGGGCTCAGGCTGCCCGCCGCGTGGTGGGGGCAGATCTCTCTGCCGCCTGTGCCGAGCGGGAAAGTGACTGTGTGCTGGTGCTCAGCTGCAGGAAGGGCTGCTTTCTGCGCACCGTCCCGGCGGGGGAGAACCCTGCCCTCTGGCTGCTGGATATCATCCGGCGCACGGCGGCAAACAAGCCTCAGGCTGAGGGAACAGGCTTCCTGCCTGCCCGCATGGCTGCAAAGAAGGATGTTCTGCCCAGCCCTCAGCCCAAGCGGCATCCCCTGCGCCGGGTGTGCATGACGCTGCTGGTGTTGGCTCTGCTGGCGGCTCTTGCTGCGGTGGGGGCGTGGAAATATACCAACGGCAATTTCTACGCCCTGCCGGAACAGCTGCGCGCTCTGCTGACGGAGCACGTTCCCCGCCCGGGGGCGACATTGGTATAAGAATGACCCTCTCTGTCACGCCGCCGCGCGCCGCAACACGGCAAGCGGCATGGCACAGCAATGACGGAGAGGGTCGTTTTTTCTAAATTAACAGAAAGTTCACCCAAAAAACGGATAAAATCCACCCATCGGGTTTGACGGGTTTTCAGCTTTGGTGTATCATATAAACAGTATGTGGTTTTTCCGCTGTTGGGCGGCCTGCCGCCCCGATTTTTGATAGATGAGGTGTAACAATGTCCCTTGCTGAAAAACTCTTTGGCAGCTTCTCTGACCGGGAGCTGAAAAAGATCAATCCCATTACCAAAAAGGTGCTGGCACTGGAAACAAAGTATCAGCCGATGTCCGATGCCGAGCTGCAGGCGCAGACCCCGGCCCTGAAAGAGCGGCTGGCAAACGGCGAGACGCTGGATGATATCCTGCCCGATGCCTTTGCTGTCTGCCGCGAAGCTGCCTGGCGCGTGCTGGGCATGAAGCACTTCCCTGTGCAGATCATGGGCGGCATTGCCCTGCACCGCGGCTCCATTGCCGAGATGCAGACCGGTGAAGGCAAGACCCTGGTGGCCACCCTGCCCGCCTACCTGAACGCCCTGACCGGCGAGGGCGTGCACATCGTCACCGTCAACGATTACCTGGCCAAGCGCGACAGCGAGTGGATGGGCAAGCTCTACCGCTGGCTGGGCCTGAATGTCGGCCTGATCGTGCAGGGCATCGATGGCGATGCCCGCCGCCGCGCCTACAACGCCGATATCACCTACGGTACCAACAATGAGTACGGCTTCGACTACCTGCGCGACAACATGGTGACCTATAAGGACAACATGGTGCAGCGCGGCCACGCCTTTGCCATCGTCGATGAGGTGGACTCCATCCTGATCGATGAGGCCCGCACCCCTCTGATCATCTCCGGCAAGGGCGAGGATTCCTCCAGCCTGTACACTCAGGTGGATCGCTTCGTCCGCACCCTGCACAAGAGCGTGGTGGTCGAGCTGGAAGATAAGGTGGAGGCCGATGAGCAGACCGACGGCGATTATGTCGTGGACGAAAAGCACAAGACCTGCACCCTGACCGCCAAGGGCATCCAGAAGGCCGAGGAATACTTCAAGGTCGAGAATCTGGCCGCTGCTGAGAATATGACCTTGGCCCACCACATCGATCAGGCCATCAAGGCTTACGGCGTGATGCAGAAGGATATCGACTATGTCGTGAAGAACGGCGAGGTCATCATTGTGGACGAGTTCACCGGCCGCCTGATGATCGGCCGCCGCTACAACGAGGGCCTGCATCAGGCCATTGAGGCCAAGGAGGGTGTGAAGATCGCCGCCGAGAGCAAGACGCTGGCGACCATCACCTTCCAGAACTACTTCCGCATGTACAAGAAGCTGTCCGGCATGACCGGTACCGCCAAGACGGAAGCCACCGAGTTCACCGAGATCTACGGCCTGAACATCGTCACTGTGCCCACCAACCGCCCCAACATCCGCAAGGATTACCCGGACGCGGTCTACAAGACCGTCAACGGCAAATACAAGGCTGTCATTGAGCAGGTGCTGGAATGCCACAAGAACGGCCAGCCGGTTCTGGTGGGTACCGTCAGCGTGGAAAAGAGCGAGACGCTGGCCAGAATGCTGCAGAAGTACACCCGCGATTTCAATGTCCTGAACGCCAAGAACCATGAGCGTGAAGCCGAGATCGTGGCGCAGGCCGGCAAAAAGGGTGCCATCACCATTGCCACCAACATGGCAGGCCGTGGTACTGATATCATGCTGGGCGGCAACGCTGAGTTCATGGCCAAGGCCCAGATGCGCAGGGAACACTTCTGTGAGAACCTGCTCGACCCCGAAAAGCCGCAGGATGCTGACCCGAATGCGGTGGAGCTCCTGCTGACTGAGGCCGACGGCCACGGCGACACCAACGATGAAAAGATCCTGGCGGTGCGGAAACGATTTGAGGAGCTGTATGCCCAGTACAAGCCGGCCATCAGCGCCGAGGCAGAGGAAGTGCGCAAGGCCGGTGGTCTGTTCATCATCGGTACGGAGCGGCATGAGAGCCGCCGCATCGATAACCAGCTGCGCGGCCGTGCAGGCCGTCAGGGCGACCCCGGCGCGTCCCGCTTCTACCTGAGCCTGGAAGATGACCTGATGCGCCTGTTCGGCGGTGACCGCGTTTCCAGCCTGATGGATACCCTCAAGCTGGACGAGGATACCCCCATTGAGAACCGGATGATCACCAGCACGCTGGAGAGCGCCCAGAAAAAGCTGGAGGGCCGGAACTTTGAGATCCGTAAGAACGTGCTGAAGTACGACGACGTGATGAACCAGCAGCGCGAGATCATCTATGGCCAGCGCCGCAAAGTGCTGGACGGTGAGGATATCAGCACCGAGATGCACAACATGCTGCGGGAGAACATCGATTCCAGCTGCAAGCAGTTCCTGGCCGGAGATGTGAAGGACGAGTGGGACTTTGGTGCCCTGCGCCGCCACTATCAGGGCTGGCTGACCACCGATGCCGACTTCCACTACACTGTGGCCGATTACGACAGCCTCTCCCAGAAGGGAATCGCCGATCTGCTCTACGACCGCGGAATGCAGATCCTGCAGGCCAAGGAGGTGCGGTACGGCGCACCGGTCATGCGTGAGCTGGAGCGCATCTGCCTGCTCAAATGTGTGGACCGGATGTGGATGGATCACATCGACAACATGGACCAGCTGCGTCAGGGCATCGCCCTCCGCGGCTACGGCCAGAAGGACCCCGTGGTGGAGTACCGCATCGAGGGCTTTGACATGTTCGACCAGATGGTGGATTCCATCCGGGAGTCCAGTATCAAGATGCTGCTGACCATCGAGGTGCGGCAGGCCGGTGCAGCCCCCAAACGGGAGCAGGTGGCCAAGCCCACCGGCGAGGGCTTTGTGCCCGGCAACGGTGCGCCCGGTGTCAAGGGTGCCCCCAAGGGCCAGCCTGTCCGGGTCATCAAGATCGGCCGCAATGACCCCTGCCCCTGCGGCAGCGGCCTCAAGTGGAAAAAGTGCACCTGCGCCCAGTATCACCCCGAAGGAAGCAACGGCGGGGAAAACTGAGCGACCTTAAAATCAAACAGAATGGGAGCTGACTGATATGTTGACTGCAAAAGAACTGCTGGGCCGTGCCCAGACGCTGGAACCCCAGCTGGTGGAGTGGCGGCGCACCCTGCACCGTCACCCGGAGGTGGGCTTTGATCTGACCCAGACCAAGGCACTGGTGAAAAAGGCCCTGACCGAGATGGGCTACGAGCCCAAGGATTGCGGCAAGGCCGGTGTCATTGCGCTGGCAGGCGGCAAAAAGCCCAGCAAGACCATCTTGCTGCGGGGCGATATGGATGCCCTGCCCATTCAGGAGGAATCCGGCGTGGATTACGCTTCCGAGGTGCCGGGCAAGATGCACGGCTGCGGCCACGATATGCACACGGCAATGATGCTGGGTGCTGCCCAGCTGCTCAAGGAGCACGAGGATGAGATCGAGGGCACCGTCAAGCTGGAGTTCCAGCCCGCCGAGGAGATCTTCCAGGGCTCCCCCGATATGATCGCCAACGGCCTGCTGGAAAACCCCAGCGTGGATGCGGCAGTCATGTTCCATGTGCTGGGCGGAATGCCCATCCCCGCCGGTGTGGTGCTGGTGCCTGCCTGCGGCGGCATCACCATGGCAAGCTGTGAGCAGTATCACATCATCGTCCACGGCAAGGGCGGTCACGGTTCCATGCCGGAAAAGTGCATCGACCCCATCACGGCAGCGGCACACATCCACATTGCCCTGCAGGAGATCAACAGCCGGGAGCTGGATGCCCACAGCTTTGGCGTGTTCACCACCGGCCGCTTCCAGGCAGGCGCGGCCTCCAATGTCATCCCGGACAGCGCGGAGATGTGGGGCACCATCCGCACCACCGACCCCGAGGGCGCAGTGACGGAGCTGCTGCACAAGCGGATGACCGAGATCGTGCAGGGGGTGGCCACGGCCTACCGCTGCACCGCCGAGATCACCTTCAGTGATTACTGCCCCTGCATGGTGGTGGACAAGGAGCTTGCCGGCAACGCCCTGACCTATATGGGTGAGCTGCTGGGCAAGGGCGCAATGGATATGACCCCGATGACCGGCGGCAAGCCCGGCGGCGGCAGCGAGGATTTCGCGTTCGTCAGCCATGAGGTGCCCACCGTGAGCATGTTCCTGACGGCGGGCAACGCCAACGAGGGCTACACCTACGGCCAGCATCACCCCAAGGTGAAGTTTGATGACAGCGTCCTCTTTGAGGGCAGCGCGGCTTACGCCTATATGGCCCTGCGCTGGCTGCGGGAGCACAAGTGATCGGATAAAAACAAAGACCTCCTCTGGAAAACGGCCAGAGGAGGTCTTTCTATATTATGGGCAAAAAGGCCGAGCAACGGAAAAGCCTTTGCCTTATGGATCTGTCTTGTCTGCCTGCTCGATCAGGCTTCCAGGAACACTTTGCGCAGGGAGGTGTTGGTCTCCACGATCTTCACCAGCAGCACGCCCAGCACGGTGCAGCTGATGAGCTCACCGATACCGACGGAGATGCCGTTGGTGATGCAGGCCAGCCACAGCGGGGCAGAGGAAGAAGGATCGGGGAACATGACGGCGATCTCAATGCCGATGATGACAGCATTGAAGAGCACGGGCGGCAGGGAAGGCACGATGGCCAGACCCTTGAAGCGGACGTTCCGCAGTTTGTAAGTCACAACACAGGCCAGCAGGGTGGCCAGGGTGCCAAAGATAACATCCACGATGGTGGAGCCCAGCAGGTTTGCCAGGAAGCAGCCCAGCACCACGCCCACGATGTACTCGGCACCGAACACGGGCAGCAGGCAGAGGGCCTCGGCAACACGCACCTGCACCGCACCGTAGGAGAACGGCTGCAGCGCCATGCAGAGCACCACATAGAGAGCTGCGACCACAGCGCAGCGGGCCAGTTTGCGGACAGTGAAATTCTGATTCATAACAATACTCCGGCGGATGAATTTTGACCGCACAGGGATCGCCAGCCCTATGGGTTTGGCCCGGCATGGTTCGAGACACGCCGGGGAGCCTAAAATCCTAAGTTGCTCTTTCAGGTTGCCGCGCAAAAGCACAGCAAAAGGGAGTATAGCACAAATTGCCGCAAAATGCAACGGCCTGCAAACAAAAAAGAACTGCCGCGGCGGGCAGTTCTCAGAAAAAACTCAGTGTGCGTGACCAACGTAGACCAGAGCAATGGTATCGGGGCCGGTGTTGGCGGAAACAACGCCGCCCAGCGGGAAGGTGATGAGCGGGTCCTTGCCGAACGCCTTGCGGCAGGCCTTAATCAGATCATCCTTCTGGGGGATGTTGGTGTGGCCGATCATATAATCAAAGTCCTCCACACCCTCGCTGCGCTTTTTGGCCAGCTCCACCATGGCGGGCACGACCTTGTCATCGCCGCGCACCTTGGCCTCCACTTTGGTCTTTCCGTCGATCAGGGTGATGATGGGGCGGATGCCCATCAGCTCGCCCATGACAGCAGCGGCAGCAGAGATGCGGCCGCTCTTCTTCATCTGCTTCAGGCTGTAAGGTCCGAGGACGATCTCCATCTTGTCCATCTGGGTCTCAAACTCCTGAATGACATGGCTGATCTCCGCACCATTCTGCAGCTTGCGTGCCATCTCGCAGACATACCAGCCAAAGGGCATGGAGTAGGTGTGCGGGTCCAGCAGATGGATCCGCAGGTGGTGCTCCGGGCGCTCCTCCCGCAGCATCCCCTGGGCCATCACGGCGTTGTTGTAGGTGGAGGAGCCGCTGCGGTTGATGGGTACATGGATCACATCGGTGTAGCCTTCGTCCACATACTGGCAGTACTTTTCGCAGAACTGGATGGGGGTGATGGCAGCCGTGGAGGGAATGCCCTTGGCGGCGCGCATCTTTTCGTAGAACTCCTCATTGGTGCAGCTCTCACGCTCGATATAGTCTACATCATCCAGCAGGATGTGAAAACCCATAATATCAATGCCGTACTTCTCGGCCAGCTCCTGCGGGATATCGCAGGAGGAATCGGTCAGGATCGCGATCTTGCTCATAATGTCCCTCATTTCCATTCATATTCTCGCAGGCGGCCATGGTCCAGCAGCTCCGGGAAATCCCACTGGCGCAGAACCTCGTACACACCCACAGCCACACTGTTGGACAGGTTCAGGCTGCGGCAGGTATCCCGCATGGGCATCCGGATGCAATGCTCCTGGTTGGCCGCCAGCAGTGCCTCAGGCAGGCCGGCATCCTCCCGCCCGAACACAAGGTAGGCCCCATCCGGGTACTGGATGTCGGTGTAGCGCTGGGGCGCTTTGGTGGTAAAGTAGTAGAACGGGCCTTTGTTCCGGGCAAAGAAATCCTCCGGCCCATCATAGTAATTGATGTCGAGGTAGTGCCAGTAATCCAGCCCGGCATGCTTGAGCTTTTTGTCATCGATGGCAAAGCCCATGGGCCCCACCAGATGCAGGCGGCAGGCCGTGCAGGCACAGGTGCGGGCCACGTTGCCGGTGTTCTGGGGGATACGCGGCTCCACCAGAACGATGTTCAGGGTCGGTTTTTCGCTCATGGCGGCCTCCTCAGTCACTCCAGCTCACCGGGCAGAGCCGGGGCAGCAGGGGCTCGAACCAGACACCGTACCGGGTGTCCTGATCGGCGGGGGTCTGCTGAATGGCCAGCGAGACGAACTCGGCGGCGTTGTCGGCAGCGGCGCTCAGGGCGTTGCCCTGGATCAGCGAGCCAATGAGCACGGCACCGTACAGGTCGCCCGTGCCCGGGAAGCTGCGGCTGATGTGCAGTTTTTTGATGACGAAGCGCTCGCGGCCGGAGCCTGCGCAGCCGATGTACTTGCCCAGTGCGAGGCCGGTGACCACCGCGCTGGGAGCCAGCGTCAGCAGATCGTCGGCCAGCGCCTGAGCGGAAGCGTCATCGAACGCGTCGGTCTGGGGCTCCCGCTCCAGCAGCAGGGCGGCCTCGGTGGCGTTGGGCAGGATCAGGTCTGCCCGGCGGCAGAGCCCGCGCATCCGGTCGATGAGAGCCGGGGTCACTGTGGAGTAGGCTTTGCCGTTGTCCCCCATCACAGGGTCCACCACCTTGCGGGCAGCGGGCCAGAGATCGAACGCCTTTTCGGCCAGCGCCACCTGCTCCTCGCCGCCTAAGTAGCCGGTGTAGATACAGTCAAACTCCACACCCAGCTCCCGGTAGTGCTCCAGAGCGGCCAGCCCGTAGGCGGCACCGTCCAGCCGTGCCGGTGTGCCCAGACCGCCCGTGTGGGTGGAGAGCACCACAGTGGGCAGGGCCACAGGCTGGCAGCCCATAACGGACAGCACCGGCAGGATGACCGCCAGGCTGCACCGGCCCATGCCGGAGAGGTCGTGAATGCAGAGAATTTTTTTCGGTTCAGTCGGTTTCAACAAAAAGGATCCTCCTTTGCGCCATCCACGGGCCGCACAGGGCCCAGTTTCTCAGCGTATGATACAGTATACCACATTTTGCGGGACAAAAAAAGCGCATACCGGATTCTTTACAGGAAATACTAGCCACAGCGGCAAAAAATCACACAGTGGAAAGGAGAGAGCCACATGAAAAACACAAATCGTCAGCCTTCCTCCGGCAGTGTTCTGCTGGGCATGGCGGCAGGCGCGGCCCTGGGGGCCGTGGGCACCATGGCAATGGCACAGAACCAGCGGCAGGTCAAGCGCACCGCACGCAAGCTGGCCAAGGGCGCAGAACGCGCCATGAACCAGCTGGATACCATGGTCACGGATCTCGTGGAGCGCAGGATGGATCTGTGAGGGTAAACAAAAAGGCAGGGCCCGCGGGCTCTGCCTTTTTGCTTGCCATTTACTTCTGGTTCCAGATACACATCCGGGCGCTGGTGTTGATCTCGCCCAGGACCTGCAGATCCATCTGAATGTTGCAGGTCACAAGGACCGATTTGTTCACATCGCTGCCGGTGAGCACCGAGGCGGGCAGGTTCTTGATGGTGAGCACCGCCGTGGCCTTGTTGAAATCACCGGTCAGGGTGCCGTCGTATGTCACATCGCCGATGGTCAGGCCGGACAGATAGCCGGTGACACCCAGCTTGGATACCTGCATGACCGGCAGGGTCAGGGTGAAAGTGCCGTTGGCCTGCCGGGTGAGGGTGGCGGTGCGGTCGGGATCGATGCCGCTGTTGGCCATGGATTCCTTATCGGAGCGTTCTTTCCAGAATTTCACACCGACATTCTGGCTGCTGGCGGCACCGGCACTGACAGCCAGCACCAACAGCAGCACCAGCGAGATCAGCGCTGCGCCGGAGCGTTTGAATGTATTTTTCATAAAGATCAACCTTTCCTGGCCGCGCGTGTGCGGCCTGCTCTGGTGTCCTGTTGGGGCAGGATACAGGGTTTGTCAACGCTAAAATATCACGCCAGCGATAATATGTCAATCTGCTTCGTGAGTTTTTCACAAAAAAGTTTCACTTATGAAATCAAAAGTAGAAAAAATATCCGCTCCCCTGTGCGGGAAGCGGATATTGTAAAACCTCTCAGGCTCTTTGCGCCAGATTCCGTAATAGGGGAGGCAAGCCGCAGGTGACGGAGAGATTACAGTTCAAAATTGGGGTCGTCCTTCAGAACGTGGATCTCGCTCATATAGGGGCTCTGCTCAGGGTCAGTGAAGGGAGCTTCCTTCATATACTTGTTCAGCTGGATGGCGGTGCGTGCGGGGTCGGCAATGGTGCCTGCGCCGCCGATGCAGCCGCCGGGGCAGCCCATGCCCTCCAGCAGGTAACCGTTGTACTTGCCGGCCTTGGCCAGCATCAGCAGCTTCTTGCAGTCGGCCAGACCCTGTGCGGATGCGATCTTGACCTCCATATCGGGGTGCCATTCCTTGATCTTGTTGGCAACGGCATTGGCAACGCCGCCGGACTGTGCAAAGCCGCGGCCTGCAGCAGAGGCGGAGCAGAGTGCTGCCTCGTTCTCATCCACTTCCAGCAGATCGATGTCCAGATCCTTGCCCTCGATGATACCGGCCAGCTCCTCAAAGGTCAGCACAAAGTCCACGTCAGAGCGGACCGTGCGGCGGGAAGCTTCCAGCTTCTTGGCGGCGCAGGGGCCGATGAAGCACATGCGGGCGGTGGGGTCTTTCTGCTTCATCATGCGGGCGGTGAACACCATGGGGGTCATGGTCATGGAGATGTTCTTGGCCAGAGCGGGGAAGGCGGTCTTTGCCATCATGCTCCATGCGGGGCAGCAGGAGGTGGCCATGAAGTCCAACTTCCCGGGAACTTCCTCCAGGAAGTCGTGGGCCTCGTCCACGGTGCACAGGTCGGCACCGATGGCAACCTCCACCACGTCGCAGAAGCCGATGGCCTTCAGGGCAGCCTTCAGCTTGCCGGTGGAAGCCAGAGAGGGGAACTGGTTGATAAAGGCGGGAGCGACCAGTGCATAGATGCGGTCGCCGCGGTTGAAGCCCTGGATCAGCTGATAGATCTGGCCCTTGTCGGCAATAGCGCCGAAGGGGCAGTTCACCAGACACTGACCGCAGGAAACGCACTTGCTGTAATCGATCTCGGCACGGCCCAGCTCGTCAGAGTGGATAGCACCCATGCCGCAGGCAGCGGCGCAGGGACGCTCGGTCTTGACGATGGCGTTGTAGGGGCAGACAGTGGCACAGCGGCCGCACTTGATGCACTTTTCCTGATCGATGGTGGAACGGCCGCTCTCCCAGGTGATGGCCTTCTTGGGGCAGACTTCCATACAGGGGTGGGCCAGACAGCCCTGGCACAGGTCAGAGACCTTGACCAGCTTCTCAGGGCAGCGGTTGCAGGCAAACTTGATCACATTCACCAGCGGGGGATCATAGTACTTATCGGCGATGGAGGCATCCTCCAGGCCCGAGACAACACTGTTGTGCTCGTCCATGCGGCGGGTGGGCAGGCCCATGGCCAGACGGACACGCTCCTCGACGATGGCGCGCTCCAGGAAGATGTCCTTGCGCAGCTTGCCTTCCTCACCGGGGATGATGGTGTAGGGGATCTTGCGCATCAGGTGGTTGGCCTGCTCGCCCTTGACGTTGGCGTAAGCCATGCGGGCAACCTCGGTAAACACCTGACGGCGGATCTGGATGACAGTGGTATTGATTCCTCGAAAACTCATTCCAATCTCTCCTTGTTCAGAAACAGAAAACATCCCGTCCCACACTGGACTGCGCAGACGGAATTTGCTTTGCTCCGGGCCGGCTGGTACCGCACCGCTGCAACCGGCGCTCCGTCCCAGATATCCAGTTTCATTTTAACATAAACGGGCCTGCGTGAAAAGAGAAAATTTCAAATATGTTAAAGAATTAGCAAATAGTACAGGACGCACAAGATTTAACGAACTTTTTTAGCAGAGTGCTGCACGGACGCGCTCGCCATCGTACTCGCCCAGCCTGACGTGAACGATCTCGCCGCTCTTGTGGCCGGGGGCAGAGACCACCACCGGGATGTACAGCCGGGTGTAGCCTGTGAACAGCGTCTCGGAGAGGGGTGTTTCCAGCAGGACCTCGTCCTCGGTGCCGACATGAGCGGTCAGCACTTCCCGGCGGATCTCTTCGGCCAGCGCGTTCATCTCGCGGCTGCGGGCCTGCTTCTCCCGCTCATGCACCTGCGCCGGAAAATCATAAGCGGGGGTGCCGCTGCGGCGGGAGTAGGGGAACACATGGACCTTCAGGAAGCCGATCTTCTTAAGGAAGGCACAGCTTTCCTCAAAGTCGGCCTGGGTCTCACCAGGGAAGCCGCAGATGCAGTCGGTGGTAAAGCTGACAGGGCGCTCCCCATAGGCGGCGCGGATCTGGTCCACCACCTGGGCGTACTGCTCCGCGGTGTAGACCCGGCGCATCCGGCGCAGGGTGGAGGTGCAGCCGCTCTGCAGGCTGAGGTGGAACTGGGGGCAGAGCTTTTCCACCGCTGCCAGCCGGGTGATGAACTCCGGGGTCAGCATGTCGGGGTCCAGGCTGCCCAGACGAATCCGCTCGATGCCCTCCACCTGAGCGCATTTTTCCACCAGCTCCACCAGATTGGTCCCGGTGTCCAGACCGTAGCTGGGCAGGGAAATGGCGCTGAGCACGACCTCGCGGTAGCCGGAGGCGGCCAGCTGGCGCAGCTCCTTCAGGATGCTGTCCTCGGCGCGGCTGCGCACCGGGCCGCGGGCGCGGGGGATGACGCAGTAGGCACACTGACGGTTGCAGCCGTCCTCCACCTTGATAAACGCGCGGGTGTGGGTCTCGAACCGCTCCACGGGCAGCTCCTCAAACAGCTCGCCCCGCTGGTGGGGTGTAACGGCAACGATGCGCTCGTGGCCATCCAGCAGCTTGAGCACATTGTCCAGGATGGCCTTGCGGTCTCCGTTGCCGCAGACGAGGTCAGCCTCCATGAACTGGGCAGCTTCCTCGGGGAAAGCCTGAGGATAGCAGCCGGTGAGCACGGTCACGGCACCAGGATTTTCGCGCTTGGCGCGGCGCAGCCACTTGCGGCTCTTCTGGTCGCCGAAGTTGGTCACGGTGCAGCTGTTCAC
>OHKG01000528.1_pt1 | contig 15474 bp, 12 predicted proteins | sample 1568701 | NCBI WGS metagenome assembly OHKG01 (sample SAMEA3879529, study PRJEB24766) | human gut metagenome | biome: human-associated habitat; feature: feces | place: USA | collected 1985/1987 | reverse complement strand
TACTGCGCCGCAGGAACATCCGCACCTACGCCGAAAAGCTCATCGATCAGTACGATGTCCGTTCCGGTCAGGGCCCGATCACCATTGCCCGCAGCATGTCCGGCGGCAACCAGCAGAAGGCCATCGTCGCCCGCGAGATCGACAAGGATCCCGAGCTGCTCGTCGCCGTGCAGCCGACCCGCGGTCTGGACGTCGGCGCCATCGAATACATCCACCGCCAGCTCGTCGCGCAGCGCGACGAGGGCAAGGCGGTCCTGCTCGTGAGTCTGGAGCTGGACGAGGTCATGGACGTGCCCGACCGCATCCTGGTCATGTACGAGGGCGAGATCGTCGGCGAGCTCGACCCGAAAAAGACCACGCAGGAGGAGCTGGGCCTCTACATGGCAGGCGCGAAGAGAGATGAGGTGAAGGCATGAAAAAGAATATTTTCAAAAGCGGCGGCTTCCAGTCGCTGCTGGCCTCCCTCCTGTGCATCGTGCTGGGACTGTTCCTCGGCTACCTTGTGCTGCTGCTCATCAATCCCGCGGGTGCGGGCGAGGCCATTCTTACGGTCATCAAGAACTTTATGACCTACAACCGCCCCGCCTCACAGCTGAAATATTTCGGCAATACGCTCGTCAAGACCGCGCCGCTGCTGATGTGCGCGCTGTCGGTGCTGTTCGCCTATAAGGTGGGCCTGTTCAACATCGGAGCTGCGGGCCAGTACTGCTTCGGCGTGGCACTGAGCCTGTACGCGGCGCTGGGCTTGGGCTGGAGCTGGCTGCCCTGCCTGCTGGTGGCTATGGCCGGCGGCGCAGTGCTGGGGGCCATCTCCGGTGTGCTGAAGTCCTATTGCAACGTCAACGAGGTCATCTCCGGCATCATGCTCAACTGGATCTTCCTGTACGCCGCCAACATGATCCTCACAAACGTCAAGGAGGTGGCGAGCCCCTATACCTACCAGATGCACAGCGCGGCGCAGCAGGCGCTGCTGCCGTCGCTCGGTCTGGACAAGCTCTTCAGCGGCAACCAGTATGTCACCATTGCGATACCGCTGGCGATCCTCATGGCCATCCTCGTGTGGGTCGTGCTGGAAAAGACCCGCTTCGGCTATGAGCTCAAGGCGACCGGCTTCAACAAGCACGCCGCCAAATACTGCGGCATGGCCGAGCGGCGCAACACCGTGCTCACGCTTGCCATCGCGGGCGGCCTTGCGGCGCTCGGCGGCTCGCTGCTGTACCAGACCGGCTACGAGCAGTGGCAGTGCTCTACCTCCTCCGTTCCCGCCATGGGCTTCAACGGCATCTCCGTTGCCCTGCTGGCAAGCTCTAACCCCATTGGCACCATCTTCTCGGCCCTGTTCATCTCCCACATCTCGGTGGGCGGCACCTTCCTTTCCACCAAGTATTACCCCACGGAGATCGCCGACCTGATCAGCGGCATCATCATCTACCTGTGTGCATTCTCCATGCTGTTCCGCGGCAAGATCCAGAAGCTGCTGTTCAAGAATGCGGACAAGACCAATGTGAACGCAGAGCCTGCCCCGGCGGAAAAGGCCAACGCGAAGAAGGAGGGCAAGTAAGATGCTGCTTTTGATCAAATATACCCTGCTGTATGGCATCGTCCTGATGCTGGTGGCACTGGGCGGTATGTTCAGTGAGCACTCCGGCATCATCAACATCGCGCTGGAAGGCATCATGGTCATCGGCGGTGTGGCGGGTGTTCTGACCCTGACCATGCTTCCGGCCGACATGTCGCCGTTCCTGGTGGTGCTGATCTCGGTCCTGGTGGCTGCGCTGGCTGGTATCGTGTACAGCCTGCTGCTGGCCTTTGCCTCCATCAACCTGAAAGCGGACCAGACCATCGGCGGTACGGCCCTGAACCTGCTGGCCACCGCCATAGCTGTGGTCATTGCAAAGTATTTCAGCGACAGCGGCAGCGCTAAGCTGAACTATTCCAACAAGCCGTTCCTGTTCAGCATCGGCGGCCTGGAGCTGAGCATCTTTGTGCCGTTGGGCATCGTGCTGCTCGTCATCAGCTATGTGGTGCTGTACAAGACCCGCTTTGGCCTGCGCCTGCGCGCCTGCGGCGAACATCCTCAGGCAGCCGATTCTGTGGGCATCAATGTCTACAAGATGCGCTACGCGGGTGTGCTGCTTTCCGGTGCGCTGGGCGCTATCGGCGGTCTGGCATATATCGTGCCCCCGGTGCAGACCTGGAACTTTGAGGTCGGCGTGGCTGGCGCGGGCTTCCTTGCACTGGCTGTTATGATCTTTGGCCAGTGGAAGCCCTTCAACATCTGTGCCGCCGCCATGTTCTTTGCCGTGTTCAAGAGTCTGGCAAACATTGCGGACTCCACCTTCCTGGCGCAGCTCCACTGGTCCAGCAACATCTATAACATGATGCCGTTCATCGCATCCATGATCATTCTGGCCTTTACCTCCAAAAACAGCATGGCCCCCAAGGCTGAGGGTATCCCTTACGACAAGGGTTCCCGCTGAGCGAGGTTTGTTCCAAGGGCGCAGCTGCTTTTCCGGGCAGCTGCGCCCTTGGTGTTCAAAACCCGACAAAGGAGACGGAATGTGGATTGCCTTTGTCAAAAAGTCTGTTATAATGGAATTTATTGAAAGTCATACTGTCAGACAGGAGAATTGCGATGCGTATTTATGATCTGATCGCGAAAAAGCGCGATGGCGGTACCCACACCCGGGAAGAGCTGGAGGCCATTGTCAACGGCTTTGTCAGCGGGGAAGTGGCCGATTACCAGATGGCTGCCTGGATGATGGCGGTCTACCTGCGCGGCATGACCAACGAAGAAACAGCCGAGCTGACGGACGTGATGGCCCACAGCGGCGTGATGGTCGATCTTTCCCCCATCCCCGGCATCAAGGTGGATAAGCACTCCACCGGCGGCGTGGGCGATAAGACCACCCTTGTGATCGCCCCTGTGGTGGCGGCCTGCGGTGTGAAGATCGCCAAGATGAGCGGCCGCGGCCTGGGCCATACCGGCGGCACCATTGATAAAATGGAGAGCGTGCCCGGCACCAGAACTGCCCTTTCGCAGGAGGAGTTCTTTGCCCAGGTGAACAAGATCGGGCTGTCGGTCATTGGCCAGAGCGAGGGCATTGCCGTGGCGGATAAGAAGATGTACGCCCTGCGGGATGTGACCGCCACGGTCAGCTGCATCCCGCTGATCGCCTCTTCCATCATGTCCAAGAAGCTGGCCTCCGGCTCTGATGCCATCCTGCTGGATGTGACCACCGGCACCGGTGCCTTTATGAAGACCGTGGACCAGAGCATTGAGCTGGCCAAGCTGATGGTCGCCATCGGCACCCACCATGGCCGCCGGGTGGCCGCCATGATCACCGATATGGACACCCCGCTGGGCCGCAACATCGGCAACAGCCTTGAGGTCATGGAGAGCATGGACGTGCTCAAGGGCAAGGGCCCTGCCGACCTGACCGAGGTCTGCCTGCAGCTGGCCGCCAATATGCTGGTACTGGCAGGCAAGGGTACCCCGGCGGAGTGCCGTGCCATGGCACAGGCTGTGATCGCGGACGGCTCTGCCTTTGCCAAGTGCAAGGAGATGTTTGCGGCCCAGGGCGGCGACACCCGTGTGCTGGACGATTACAGCCTGTTTGAGCAGCCCGCAGCCAGCTTTGAGCTGCTGGCCGAGCAGGATGGCTACATCGTGGCCAACGATGCCGAGAAAATCGGCTCTGCCAGTGTGCTGCTGGGCGCTGGCCGCCAGAAGAAGGAAGACCCGCTGGACTTTGCGGCCGGCATCACCCTGCACAAAAAGCGCGGTGACTATGTGCACAGGGGCGAAAGCCTGGCCACCTTCTACGGTGCGGCAGATAAGTTTGAAGCCGCTGCTGCGGAGTACCGCAGCGGTCTGGTCTATGGTGCGGAAAAGCCCGAGGAGGCCCCGCTGGTCTACGCCCTGGTCACCAAGGACGGCGTGGAGCGCTACTGAGAAAGCATCCTTCCCGCAAGGAGGGAGGAACGGAAAGGACATTTTCTATGAAGATCATTCTGGTGGGCTGCGGCAAGGTCGGCACAGCGCTGGCACGACAGCTCAGCGAGGAAGGCCACAATGTCACGGTCATCGATACCAACAAGGCCCGTGTGGAGCATATCAGCGAATCCTATGACGTGATGGGCATTACCGGCAACGGCTCCTCCATCACAACGCTGGCCGAGTCGGGGATCGAGGAGGCGGACGTGTTCATTGCGGTCACCGGCTCCGACGAGCTGAACCTGCTTTGCTGCATGTTTGCCAAAAAGGCGGGCCACTGCCACGCCATTGCCCGTGTGCGCAACCCCTCCTACAGCCATGAGCTGGACTTCATCAAAAAGCAGATCGGCATTTCGGCCATCATCAACCCGGAGATGGCGGCGGCGCGGGAGATCTCCCACCTGCTGCGCTTCCCCGGTGCCAGCAAGATCGATACCTTTGCGGAAGGCCGGGTGCGGCTGATCAAGTTCACCCTGACCGAGGCACAGGCACTGGACGGCGTGGCCATCCGGGAGATCCCCACCCGGCTCAAGAGCGATATCCTGGTCTGCGCCGTGGAGCGCGACGGCGGGGTCATCATCCCCAACGGTAATTTTGTGCTCCAGACCGGCGATCAGGTCACTTTTCTTGCAACGCAGGAAAAGGCCCACGCGTTCTTCCAGCGTATCCATCTGGCCGTGCGCCCGGTGCGCAATGCCCTCATCGTGGGCGGCGGTGCCATTGCCTTCTACCTGAGCCAGGAGCTGCTGGAAAACCATGTGCGGGTGCGCATTGTGGAGCGGGACGCTGCCCGCTGCGTAGAACTGGCCGAGCAGCTGCCCGGCGCACAGATCCTGAACGAGGACGGCTCCAACCGCGAGTTCCTGCTCTCCGAGGGCCTGACCTCCACCGAGGCCTTTGTGGCCCTGACCAACATCGACGAGGAAAATGTTCTGCTGACCCTCTTTGCCAAGAAGCATTCCAATGGCAAGCTGGTCACCAAGATCAACCGCCTGGAATTTGACGATATCCTGGCCGGGCTTGATCTGGGCAGCATCGTCTACCCCAAGTACATGACCTGCGATTACATCGTGCAGTATGTGCGCGCTTTGCAGAACGAGGCAGGCAGCAACATCAAGACCCTGTACCGCATTCTGGACGACCGCGTGGAGGCGCTGGAATTCACGGTCCATGAGAAGAGCCGCGCCACCGGTGTGCCCCTGAGCCAGCTCCACCTGAAAAAGAACCTGCTGCTCTGCTGCATCACCCGCGGCAACGAAATCAAGATCCCGCGCGGCGGCGATGAGATCCAGGTGGGCGACAACGTCATCGTGGTCACGCTGGAGCACGGCCTGCATGACCTGCGGGACATCGTGGAAGATTAACGGAGGCGCGGCATGAATTATGCGATCGTTCTGCGGCTGCTGAGCTACATCCTCTATTGCGAAGCTGCGCTGCTCCTGCTGCCCGCTATGGCCAGCCTGATCTACGGTGAGTGGATGGTGCTGGGCGTGTTCCTGCTCACGGCAGCGCTTTCTGCGGTGGCGGGCGCTCTGCTCCACCGCATCAAGCCCAAGAGCCAGATCTTCTATATGCGGGAGGGCTTTGCCACCACGGCGCTCTGCTGGCTGCTCATCAGTGTGGTGGGCGCGGTGCCCTTTGTGCTTACGGGCAGCATCCCCAACCCGGTGGATGCCATGTTTGAGACCGTTTCCGGCTTCACCACCACCGGTGCCAGCATCCTGCCCGCTGTGGAGGACCTGCCCAGGGGCATCCTGTTCTGGCGCAGCTTCACCCACTGGATCGGCGGCATGGGCGTTCTGGTGTTCCTGCTCTCCCTGCTGCCCTTGACCGGCGGCTCCCATGTCAACCTGATGAAAGCCGAAAGCCCCGGCCCGCAGGTGGATAAGCTGGTGCCCAAGGTGCAGTCCACGGCAAAGATCCTCTATGGCATTTATTTTAGCCTGACTGTCATCGAGTTCGTGTTCCTGTTGTTCGGCGGGATGCCGGTGTTTGAGTCTCTGCTGACCTCCTTTGGCACAGCTGGCACCGGCGGCTTCGGCTTCCGCAATGACAGCTTTGCCAGTATGTCGCCCTATGTCCAGTGGGTCGTGACCATCTTTATGATCCTGTTTGGCGTGAACTTCAACGCCTATTTCCTGCTGCTGATGCGCCGCTTCCGCCGCGCTGCCGCCAGCGAGGAGGTGCGCGCCTACTTTGTGATCATCGGTGTGGCTGTGGTCATCATCACGGCCAACATTTACAGCATGTACAACGGTTTAGGCGAGGCCCTGCGCCACGCCGCCTTCCAGGTGGGCTCCATCATTACCACCACAGGATTTTCCAGCTGCGATTTTGACCTGTGGCCCACCCTCTCCAGGGAGATCCTTGTCATGCTGATGTTTGTGGGTGCCTGCGCAGGCAGCACCGGCGGCGGCATGAAGGTCAGCCGCCTCCTGCTGATGGGCAAGACTGTGGGTAAGGAGCTCAAGCAGGCCCTTCACCCGCAGGTGGTGGCCCCTGTCCGGATGGACGGCAAGGTGGTCAACCATGAGACCATCCGCGCCACCAATGTCTATGTGGCGGCCTACATCTTCATCTTTGCGGCATCCTTCTTCCTCATCAGTCTGGATGACTTTGACATGGTGACCAACTTCACCGCCATTGCCGCCACGTTGAACAACATCGGCCCGGGCCTTGCCCAGGTGGGCCCCATGATGAACTTTGGCAGCTACTCCAACCCCGCCAAGCTGGTTATGATCTTTGACATGCTGGCGGGCCGTTTGGAGATCTTCCCCATGCTGGTGTTCTTTATGCCGGACACCTGGCGGCGGTTCTGAGCAAAATAACAAAGCGGATGCGCTCCCACCGGAACGCATCCGCTTTTTGCTGTATCAGAATTCCTGCGGCTTTTTCCCCAAGAGCGCCACGCCGCTCAGCACGATGACCCCGCCCAGCAGGGCAAGGCCTGCACCGGCCTGCCCGAAGGCATCGCCGACGGCACCCACCAGAGGACTTGCGGGGATCATCAGCAGGCTGTAGGCCATGCCGTCCACGCTGATGAGGGTGGCCCGCTGGTCACTGGGAATGGCATCGTTCAGCTTCTGGCTCTCGTGAAGCAGATAGACCTCCAGCACACCCTGCACCAGCATCATGCCCAGGATGCCGACCCAGGCGGGCGCAGTACCCACCAGCAGAGTTCCCACACCGCAGAGCAGGGCACAGGCTGTGTAGAGCCGCCGCATGGAGCGGCATCTCACCCGGCGGCCGATCTCGGTGCCCGCCACGCAGGCCAGACCGCCCAGCAGCAGGGGAAGGAAGAGCAGCTCCGTGGGCCAGCCCAGCTCAACGAGCCGCTGCTGTAAAAACATTTTGGTCAAGTAGCTGGGCACGCTGATGAGGGCGCTGGATGCGATAAGTTTCACCGCCATTGGGCAGGTGCGCAGGACATGCAGGCTGTCCCGCACCAGCTGGCGGAACTGTTCGGGCAGAGCGTGCAGCTGGTGCTTTTCCCGGCTGGCCTGTGATTCAGTGACGATGGGCTCTGCAAGCAGCATATTGGCAAGGGCAGAAGCACCCTCAAAGGCGGCGTTCAGCAGATAAAAGCCCGCGTAGCCGAGAAACCGGTTCAGGATGCTGGCCATGGAGCCTATGGCGTTGGCCAGCATGGAGATCTGAGAGCCGTTGGCAGAGACCTGAATGTATTCTTCTTCGCAGCCTTCCTGCTTCAGGCTGTCGTAGAGCAGCGCCGTGGAGGTGCCGGAGAACATGGTCATGGCCAGCGCGTTCAGCCCCATGGCAAGGCAGATGGTGAACAGGTCTGACGCAAAGGCCATCAGCAGGCTTTGCAGGACCATGCACACGCCGCCGGACACGAGGGTCTTTTTCCGGCCCAGCAGGTCTGCCGCCATGCCGCTGGGCACTTCACACAGCAGGCTGACAACATGGAACACGCTTTCGGCCAGACCAATCTCCCACAGGGAGAAGCCCCGGGCCGCCAGCAGCGCCACCCATACCGCATCCGTGATGCGCAGGCCGGAGAAGAGATCGGCAGTGTAAATGCAGGCAAGCTGCTTTTTCAGGTTGAGTTTACGTTTATGGTTCATGGGGAACACCCTTTCTATTTGTCGTTGTGAAATTTCAAAATAGAAAGTGTACCCTTGCTAACGGAAGTTTGCTGTGACCAAACCCCTCCGTCAATGCTGACGCATTGCCACCTCCCCTAATAGTGGAGGCCTTGGCAATCCGTGCAGAATTTCCGGTTTCGCCAGAGGCTCCCCTACTAGGGGAGCTGACGAGCGAAGCGAGTCTGAGGGGTTCAGGCAAAACAAAAGCGCCCCACAGCAAAGCTGCGCGGCGCTGAAAATCATGCTCCACGTCTTGCTGAAAGGTTTCCTCGATTTAGCTCCCCTATGAGGGGAGCTGGCTGCGCCAAAGCGCAGACTGAGAGGTTTTGTTTCCAATAAAAGGGTACACTTCGAGCCGGAACGTATTAAATCTGACCTTTTTTGAAAAAGATGCAGCCATTCCAACCCATCTGGGTGTACCCTCCTTTCAGTAAAACGTTACGCTTACAATACCATACTTTCGGCCAAAACACAAGCAAAACCGTAAAATTCAGGGAAAAAGTGCCGCCCCGGCTTGCAAACAGGCCCAAAGTGTGGTAAGATGATATCCGGTTATGAAACCTGAATATCTTGAAACGCAGCGACGGAGAGAGTACGCATGCAGTTCCACAGCAAAGAGAGAAGCTTCACCGGCTGAAAGGGCTTCCGCGTGGGTGTGTGCCGAAGTTCGCTCCTGAGCGGCCTGCCCGAACGGCTTCTATTAGGGCAGGACGGCGCGCCCCGTTACGGCGTTTGAGAGCCGCCCTTCTTTGTGCAGGGCGGAAACCGGGTGGTACCGCGGAGCATTGGATTTGCAAAGGCTTCGTCCCTTTTGTCCGGCCAGAAATGGCCCGGCAGGGGACGGGGCCTTTTTTGCTGCCCCGCTTTGAAAACACGAACTGAGAAGGAGAGAATTTCCATGCAAGCAATGATCGACGAGCTGGCCAAACAGGCCGCAGAGAGCCTCGGTCAGGTCTCTTCCAAGGAGACGCTGGCCTCGTTCTGGCAGGAATATCTGAGCAAAAACGGCAAGATCCCCGCGCTGATGAAGAATCTGCGCTCTGTCGCGCCCGAAGAGCGCCCCGCCATGGGCAAGATCATCAACGAGCTCAAGCAGAAGGTGCAGGCAGACTACGATGCCGCCGCCGCCAAGGTGAAGGAGGCCGAGCTGGCCGCCCGCAACGCCGCTGAGACCGTGGACATCACCCTGCCCGCCAAGACCCGCACGGTGGGTGGTCTGCACCCCCTGACGCTGGTCACCAACCAGATCATCGACGTGTTCTCCGGCATGGGCTTTTCGGTGGGCACCTTCCCGGAGATCGAGGACGATGACCACAACTTTACCCGCCTGAACGTGCCCAAGGATCACCCGGCACGCGACATGCAGGACACCTTCTACCTGTCGGAGGAGTTCCTGCTGCGTACCCAGACTTCCGGCGGCCAGATTCGCACCATGGACGTTCAGAAGCCGCCCATCAAGATCCTGATGCCCGGCCGTGTGTTCCGCTCCGACTCGGACGCTACCCACAGCCCCATGTTCCACCAGATGGAAGGTCTGGTCGTGGATAAGGGCATCACCCTGGGCGACCTGCAGGGCGCGCTGAACACCTTTGTGCAGAAGCTGTTCGGCAAGGACACCCGCACCCGCCTGCGTCCCTCTTACTTCCCCTTCACCGAGCCCAGTGTGGAGGTCGATGTCAGCTGCTTTGAGTGCGGCGGCAAGGGCTGCCCTCTGTGCAAGCACACCGGCTGGATCGAAGTTCTGGGCGGCGGTGTTGTCAACCGCAAGGTGCTGGAGAACTGCAACATTGACCCGGATGAGTATTCCGGCTTCGCCTTCGGCATTGGCATCGAGCGCATCGCCATGCTGAAGTACGGAATCAACAACATCGGCCTGATGTTCGAGAACAACCTGCAGTTCCTCAAGCAGTTCCATGAATAAGAGGGGAGAGAACAGACAATGAAAGTACCTTTCAGTTGGTTAAAAGAATTCGTTGATATCGACGTTACCGCTCAGGAGCTGGAGGAGAAGCTGTTCTCCTGCGGCTTTGAGGTGGAAGAGCTGATCCCGCTGGATGCAGGCATCAGCAAGGTGGTCGTTGGCAAGATCGTGGAAATGGAAAAGCAGGAAGGCACCCACCTGACCAAGTGTGTGGTGGACTGCGGTGACTACGGCCACGATATCCGCATCAGCACCGGTGCCGCCAATATGAAGCTGGGTGACTGCGTGCCCGCCGCTCTGGATGGCTCCACCCTGCCCGGCGGCATCAAGATCAAGGCCCGCAAGATGCAGGGCGTGGAGTCCAACGGTATGCTCTGCTCCGGCGAGGAGCTGGGCCTGAACGATGACCTGTTCCCGGGCTCTGAGGTCTATGGCCTGCTCATCCTGCCCGAGGATTCCGTTCCCGGCACCGACATCGCACCCGTTGTCGGCCTGGATGACTATATCTTCGATATCTCCATCACCGCAAACCGCCCCGACTGTCAGTCCGTGCTGGGCATTGCCCGCGAGGTCGCTGCCATTCTGGGCAAGCCCCTGCATATGCCCGCCATGGATTACAAGGCTGTCTGCGAGCCGGATGCTCCCATCAACGTCCAGGTGGAGGCCCCTGACCTGTGCCCCCGCTATATGGCGCACTACGTCCGCAACATCCGCATGGGCGAATCTCCCCGCTGGATGAAGCGCCATCTGGCCCTGTGCGGCCTGCGCTCCATCAGCAATGTGGTGGATATCACCAACCACACCCTGCTGGAAATGGGCCAGCCCATGCACGCCTTTGACCTGAACAAGGTCGCCGGCCGCACCATTGATGTGCGCCGTGCCCACGAGGGCGAGAAGATCGTGACCCTCGATGAAAAGGAGTTCACCCTGAACCCCAACAATCTGGTCATCTGCGATGCCGAGAAGCCTGTGGCTCTGGCCGGCATCATGGGCGGTGCCAACTCCGGCATGGATGAGAACACCACCAGCCTGCTGTTCGAGTGCGCTACTTTTGCCCGTGACTGCGTCCGCAAGACCAGCCGTGCCCTGGGCCAGAACAGTGATTCCTCTGCCCGCTATGAAAAGGGTGTGGACCGCAACTCTCCCGAGCTGGGCCTGGCTCGTGCCCTGCACCTGATCCAGGAGCTGGACTGCGGCGATATCACCACCCTCGAGTATGACCTGACCGATGGCCGCCCGCTGGAGCGCAAGCACATCGTGACCACCCCTGCCAAGATCTGCGGCGTGCTGGGCATCACTGTGCCCGAGCAGACCATGATCGATATCCTGCAGCGCCTGGAGTTTACTGTGGATGTGCAGGCCGATGGCAGCTGGGATGTGTCTGCTCCTCTCTACCGTGAGGATGTGGAGAGCTTCCCCGATCTGGCGGAGGAGGTCATCCGTGAGTACGGCTATGACCACATCAACCCCACCTTCCTGAACACTGCCTCTGTTACCAACGGCGGCCTGAACTACGCGCAGAAGCAGCAGCTCAAGACCAAGCGCCTGCTGGCTGCACAGGGCTTCTATGAGGCTTCCACCCTGGCCTTCTACTCCAACGCGGAGCTGGATATGCTGCACATCCCCGCTGAGGATGCTGCCCGCAAGGCCATCCGCATCCTGAATCCCATCAGCGAGAACCTGTCCATCATGCGCACCCTGCTGACCCCGTCCATGCTGAATGTCATCGTGGACAACCTCAAGAAGGGCAATGCCGAGGGCCGCCTGTTCGAGATGGCTCCCGTCTATCTGGCCAAGGAGCTGCCCATCAGCGAGCATCCCCATGAGCGTCAGACCCTCTGCATTGGTGCCTTTGGCCCCGAGGAGGACTTCTTCACCGTCAAGGGTGCAATGGAGGCGCTGGCCGCAGGCTTTGACCTGACCTTCACCTATGAGCGCGAGACCACCCCGTGGCTCCACCCCGGCATCAGCGCCGCTGTCTACTGCAACGGCAAGCGTCTGGGCGTGTTCGGTAAGCTCTCCAATGAGATCAACGGCGAGCTGGAGATCGCAAAGGACCAGAAGGACAGCCAGAACATCTATCTGGGTGAGCTGGACTATGAGGCTCTGATGTCCTGTGTGGACGGTGAGCTGCGCTATAAGCCGCTGAGCCCCTACGCCGCCGTCAAGCGTGATCTGGCCCTTGTCTGCGAGGAAAAGGTCACCTGCGGCGAGATCGAGGACACCATCAAGAAGGCAAGCTCCCTCATCACCGAGGTCAAGCTGTTCGATATCTACCGCGGCGCAAACCTGGGCGAGGGCAAGAAGAGCATGGCCTTCTCCCTGACCCTGTCTGACCCCAGCGCGGAGATCTCCGCTGAGCAGGTCGAGCGCACCGTCAAGAAGGTGCTGGGCAACCTGAAGTTCAAGCTGGGCATTGAGATCCGGTAAACGGTGATCTTTACACAGCACTATGAGTCCCCTCTGGGCGGCATCCTGCTGGCCGCTGATGACATCGGCCTGACCGGCCTCTGGTTCGAAGGGCAGAAATACTTTGCCCGCACCCTGGATGCGGTGCATCAGGAGCAGGAGACCGCCGTGCTCTCCGAGGCCAGACGCTGGCTGGATGTTTATTTCGGCGGGCAGGAGCCGGACTTTACCCCGCCGATCCATCCTGCTGGCTCCGCCTTTCAGCAGGAGGTGTGGGCGCTGCTGCGCCGCATCCCCTGCGGCCAGACCACGACCTATGGTGCACTGGCAAGGCAGCTGGCCGCAGAGCGCGGCCTTTCCCGGATGTCTGCGCAGGCTGTGGGCGGGGCTGTCGGACACAATGTGATCTCTATCATCATTCCCTGCCACCGCGTTGTCGGAACAAACGGCAGCCTGACCGGATATGCAGGCGGCATCGATAAAAAAGCCGCGCTGCTGAGACTGGAAATGAAAATGACGCGGTAAGAAATACGGCAAACGAAAAAATCCGAACCTTTTCCCGATGGGAAGAGGTTCGGATTTTTCTTGTGTGGTGGAGGCGATGGGAGTCGAACCCATGTCCGAAAAGAGTTCAGCGTAGGTGTCTCCGGGTGCAGGCGATCAACAACATTCCCTCCGCGTCACGCCGGTCGCCAGGCTAACGCATTGGTAGCTTCATGAGTTCCTGCCGGTCCGCAAAGCTTAGGTCCGTTCAGGTGCTGTGTCTAAAGGACGCCCCGGCCCCACACGACACAAGAGTGGGCGGAACGCGCAGCACTCAGGCTGCGAGCAACTGATAATTATTGTTGTCAGTTAATTTTTTTGGAGGAGTTATAGAGCAGTTCCCCCGCTGCTACCCGCTGCCCAGACCTTGCTCCCCCCGTCGAAACCTTTACGCCCCCATATAAAGCACATCTTGCGATGTGCGAAAAGCTTGGTTTTGCGGTGAGCCGCAGTCTGCAATTGGAATGCTTAATAGTACTTGCCGTTGGACTTCACAGCCCGGTCAATGGAGCGCTTTGCATCGCGCTGGGCGGCATCGGCACGCTTGTCGTACAGCTTTTTGCCTTTGCACAGGCCCACTTCCATTTTTACGCGGCCATGCTTGAAATAAAGCGAGAGCGGCACCAGCGTATAGCCCTGCAGTTTGCACTGCTGGTGCAGACGCCGGATCTCACTTTTGTGCGCCAGAAGCCGCCGGACGCGCATAGGGTCCTGATTGAACAGGTTGCCGTGGTCGTAGGGACTGATGTGCATTCCCTTTACCAGCAGCTCGCCGTTTTCAATATCCACCCAGCTGTCCTTCAGGTTGACCCCGCCGGCCCGCAGGCTTTTCACCTCGGTGCCTTTGAGCTCCACACCGGTCTCCAGCGCTTCCAGAACAAAATACTCGTGGCGCGCTTCGCGGTTGGTGGCGATGCTCTTGGTCGCCGGGCGCTCCTTTGTGGGTGCCATGCTGCGCGCCTCCTTTCTCCGTTCCGTTTGTTGTTTCAGTATACCATTTTTTTGCGGTAATGCAAGGGCTGTTTCTGACAGAATTGTAAATTTTTACGAGTTTACAGCTCTCCCCGGCCGGAAAGTGCCCGGTACAGGGTGGTCTCGTCCGCGTATTCCAGGCTGGCGCCCACCGGCAGACCGGAGGCCAGCCGGGTGACCCGGATGCCCAGCGGCTTGATGAGCTTTGCCAGATACATGGCGGTAGCCTCGCCCTCCACGGTGGGGTTCATGGCCATGATGACCTCCTTCACCGTGTCGTCCTTCAGCCGCGCCAGCAGCTCCTTGACGGTGAGCTGCTCTGCGCCCACACCGGCCAGCGGGTCCAGCAGACCATGCAGCACATGGTACAGGCCGTTATACTCCCGGGTGCGCTCAAAGGCCTGCACGTCCCGGGGCTTTTCCACCACGCAGATCACCGAGGTGTCCCGCTTGGCGCTGGCGCACACCGGGCACAGGTCAGCGTCCGTAAAGTTTTGGCAGATGCGGCACCGATGCAGCCGGGTGTGCGCACCGCGGATGGCATCGGCCAGCGCCGCAGCGTCCTTATCCGACATACTCAGCACCTGATAGGCCATGCGGGTAGCACCCTTGCGGCCCACGCCCTGAAACTTGCCGAACTCCTCGATCAGCTTTTCCAGCGGTGCGGCAGTGTAGTCCATGGTATCTCCCCTTCCCGGCTCAGAGACCCGGAATATTCAGGCCGCCGGTCAGCTTGCCCATCTCGGCCTCGGCAGTCTCATCCACCTGCTTCACGGTGGCGTTGATGGCAGCAGCCACCATGTCTTCCAGCATCTCGATGTCATCCGGGTCCACGGCCTCGGGCTTGATGGTGATGGACAGCACCTCGTGCTTGCCGTTCATCTTCACGGTGACCATTTCACCGGAGGCACTGCCGGTGTACTCGGCGGCTTCCAGCTCGGCCTGCTTGGCCTTCATGTCATCCTGCATCTTCTGAGCCTGACGCATCAGGGCGTTCATATCGGGGCGGCCAAAGCCTGCGGGCATTCTTGCTTTCATAATTGGTTCTCCTTAAAAGTTATTGTTTATCTTTTTTTCTTCACGCTGTCCTCAATGCTCACGTCCAGACCCAGCTTTTCCAGCGCATGGAGTGACTGTTCGGCATTGGAGGTGTGCTTTGCGGCGGTGCGGGGCTCGTAGGGGCCGATAGGCACCGCGACGCCTGACACCTGCGCGATGAGCTTTTTGATGAGCCGCTGGCTGTCCTTGTTGACACGGATGAAGTCCCGGAAGGTCTTGCCGCCGTCGATGAGCACCCGTGTGCCATCGAAGTACGCCTTCGATTTGCGCAGGTAGCTGTGAAGCATCGGGTCCTTCTCCTGTAAGAGCTTGACGACCTCGCTCCACTGCTCGAAGGGATTGACGCCCTCTGCGGCTACCTTGCGGGGTCGGCTGAGAGCCGGGTCGGCGGTGTACTCCGGGGCAGCGGGCTCAACCGGTCTCTCTTCCGGTACGGGCGGTACAGGCGCAGTGACCGGCGCAGTCGG
>OHKG01000525.1_pt1 | contig 15514 bp, 13 predicted proteins | sample 1568701 | NCBI WGS metagenome assembly OHKG01 (sample SAMEA3879529, study PRJEB24766) | human gut metagenome | biome: human-associated habitat; feature: feces | place: USA | collected 1985/1987 | reverse complement strand
AGAAGGTCGATACCCTGATCATCGGCGGCGGCATGGCTTACACCTTCGTCAAGGCACAGGGCTACGAGGTCGGCAAGAGCCTGTGCGACGATACCAAGCTGGATTACTGCAAGGAAATGATGGCCAAGGCCAAGGAGAAAGGCGTGAAGCTGCTGCTGCCCGTGGATGCAGCCTGCATCAAGGACTTCCCCGATCCCATCGACGCTCCTGTGGATGTCACTGTGGTGCCCGTCACCGCCATCCCTGCTGACATGGAGGGCTGCGACATCGGCCCCGAGACCATGAAGCTGTTTGCCGATGCTGTCAAGGCATCCAAGACCGTGGTGTGGAACGGCCCCATGGGCGTGTTCGAGAACCCCACCCTGGCAGCCGGTACTCTGGCTGTTGCCAAGGCTATGGCTGAGAGCGATGCTACCACCGTGATCGGCGGCGGTGACAGCGCAGCAGCTGTGCAGCAGATGGGCCTGGGCGATAAGATGACCCACATCTCTACCGGCGGCGGCGCTTCTCTGGAGTATCTGGAGGGCAAGGAGCTGCCTGGTATCGCTGTGATCCAGAACGCATAAGCATCTGAACCAGCATCACTGAGGTGCGGCGGCATATACGCCGCCGCACTTTTTATTTTGGGTAATAAGATCTCTCAGGCTTGCCGACGTTCGCCAGCTCCCCATCCGGGAGGCAGGAGATGTCGTTTATCCTGCCTCTCCAGCCGGGAGAGGCGGCACCGAAGGCGGCGGGGAGATATTTTGTGATAAGGAGATCGTTAGAATGGATAAGGCAAAGCGTAAGGCAATCATTGCAGGCAACTGGAAGATGAACAAGACCGCCACTGAGGCAGCCAAGCTGGTGGACGAGCTGATCCCCGCCGTCAAGGATGCTTCCTGTGAGGTCGTTATCTGCACCCCCTACACCGATCTGGTCACCGCTGTGGAAAAGACCAAGGGCACCAACATTTATGTGGGTGCTGAGAATGTCCACTTTGAGAAGTCCGGTGCGTTCACCGGCGAGATCAGCGCCGACATGCTGACCGACCTGGGCGTTGAGTACGTCGTGATCGGCCACAGCGAGCGCCGCCAGTACTTTGGCGAAACCGACCAGACGGTCAACAAGCGCGTGCTGGCGGCTGTTGCGGCGGGGCTGAAAGTCATCCTGTGCGTCGGCGAAATGAAGGACGTGCGTGAAGCGGGCGCGACCGACGGCTTGGTGGATTATCAGACCATCATGGCGCTGAACGGTCTGACCGCCGAGCAGGTGGCGGACGTCGTTATCGCTTACGAACCCGTTTGGGCGATTGGCACCGGTCTGACCGCGACCGACGAGCAGGCGAACGAGACCATCGGCGTCATCCGCAAGGCGGTTGCCCGCAAGTATGGTCAGGAATGCGCTGACAAGGTGCGCATCCAGTACGGTGGATCGATGAATCCCAAGAACGTCAAGGGCTTGATGGCGCAGCCCGAAATCGACGGCGGCCTGATTGGCGGCGCGTCCCTGAAGGCGCCCGACTTCTCCCTCGTCGTGAATTACGACAAGTAAGACAAGTCGTATTGAACATCCACACGGTCAGTTTTACGCTGACCGTGTTTTTTTTGTGTACTTTGAATAAAAGTGCCGCGTTAAAACATGACTTTTTGCCGCCTTTGTGCTATGATAATTAAGGAATACACGAATGCTATTTCCTGCATTCACCTGCGCCATGTGCTTGCATCTTGGCGCATTCTCATTTGGAAATAGTACAGACGGGTCGTTCAGTCGTAAAGCCTCATTAGAAACGGTTTGATGATAGCACGGTTTTTTCCTTGTTTCAAGGGGGCTTTTGGAAAGATTTCGACAATATTTCTTGCCCATCAGTTAAGTAACAAAAAGCCGGAAAATTCAAGGACAAAAGACACAAAGCGGCGATAAAAACCAGTGACAGGAGTGGCGAAACCGAAGGTGCCCAGCGGGCAACCGCGGACTTTGTCCGTTTTCATTGCCCTCTGGAAGCATGGAAAAGACCAGTTCAAACATGCCTATCAGCATAGAATCAGAAAAAACCACCCAACGAAACCATTTTCGTTCTGGTAAGAAATCAGACATTCTTGACAAAACACAATTTTTGTGTATAATTAAATTGTTGCATCATCCATTCCATAGACCCCCCAAGACGCTAAGGGAGGAAATTAAACATGAAACACTGGGTCGCACAAGCGCTTTCTCTGCTGATAGCACTCTGCTTGTTTCTGCCCTGCTTCGCCGCAGCGGAAGAAGCCGCGCAGACCGCCGTCACCATCGACTTTGAGGATGGCAACGCCGCCGCGTTCAGCCAGTCTGGCTCCTGCACCGTCGGCGTGACGGAATCGCAGGCACACAGCGGCAAGCAGAGCCTGCGAGTTTCTGGACGCGGCAGCAATAACTGGGATGCCGTTGACCTCTCCGCTGCGTCGCTTGGCATTGAAGCCGGCGCGAAAGTCCACCTGTCCGCCTGCGTCTACGTCGAAAGCTCGGAGGACGGCACTATGGCGATTGGCAAGGCGGGCGGCGATTACGCCTACTACGCGCAGGTGAACGTCAAGGGCAAGGAGTGGACGGAAATCTCCTGCGATTTCGAGGCGGACGCGGGCATCAACATCCGCTTCCTCACGGCGTCGGATAACTATCTGGGCAAAAACTACTGCCTTGATGACGTCACGCTGACCATCACCGCGCCCGAAAAGATGGATTACTCCGACGCGCCACAGATTCACTACACGTCGGACTTTACCAGCGGCACGGACGGCTGGTATGCGCGTTCTGCGGGCAGTGCTACCATCGAGACGACCGCTGACGGGCTGTACATCACCGGGCGTACCGCGACGTGGAACTCTCCCGGCCGCGACTTCGACCTTGTGCCGGGGCGCGCCTACAACCTGTCCGTGCAGGTGAAGCAGGACGAGCTGGATTCGTGCAGCTTCATCCTGTCCGTCGCCCATACCCGCGACGGCGAGGAATCCTATGAGAACATTGTCACCGGCACGGCGAAGAAAGGCGAATGGGCAATGCTGTCCGGCGCGTACATTCCCGGTCGGTATGACAAGTATGTGCTGTACATTGAGGGTGCGGGCAAGGAAACGTCCTTCACCATCCGCAATTTCACCTGCGACGAGAAGATTGACTCCTTCGACACCACTTCGCTGCCTGCCCTCAAGACGCTCTATGCGGATAAGTTCGATTTCGGCACGGCGGTTGTTGCCAGTGAAGTGGCGGACAGCAAACGCATGGCGTTCTACGGCAGCCAGTTCACCATCATGACCGTGGGAAACGAGATGAAGCCGGATTCGCTGCTGGACATGGCGGAATGCCGCAAGCTCAGCCGCACGGACGACACGGCCGTCGCTGTGAAGTTCGACAACTGCATTCCGTTCCTCGATTGGTGCCGCGACAATGGCGTGAAGGTGCATGGGCATGTGCTGGTGTGGCACTCCCAGACGCCCGAAGCCTTCTTCCATGAGGGCTACGCGACCCACAAGCCGCTGTGCAGCCGCGAAACCATGCTCGCCCGCATGGAAAGCTACATCCAGCAGGTGCTGACGTGGACGAACGAGAATTATCCGGGGCTGATTGTCTCGTGGGACGTTGTGAACGAAGCCGTGGCGGACGGCAGCGACCAGCTGCGCGAATCCAACTGGACAAAGACGGTTGGTCAGGATTTCGTGAACCGCGCGTTTGAGTACGCCCGCAAGTACGCCGCGGACGGCGTGAAGCTGTACTACAATGATTACAACACCCCCCTTGACCCCAAGCTGCACGGCATCTGCGTCCTGCTGGACAGCCTGATTGCGGATGGCACGATTGACGGCTACGGCTTCCAGGCACACTACTCCGTCGGCAGTCCGACGATTGACCGCGTGGATTGGGCGTTCCAGCAGATTGCCAAGCGTGATTTGCTCCTGCGCGTGTCCGAACTTGACGTGGGCATTGACGATACAAGCGAGGAAAATCTGCAGAAGCAGGCGAAGTATTACGGCAACCTGATGAAGATTTTCCTGCGTTACGCCGACCGCATCGAAGCGGTGCAGGTATGGGGCACGGTGGACGACCTGAGCTGGCGCGCGGACGAGTACCCGCTCCTGTTCGACAAGGATGCCCAGCCGAAGCCCGCGTTTGACACGCTGGTGGAACTGGCACAGTAAATCCATCATAAAGGCAGCACCGCACAATCCATTTGCCAGCCGACCACCTCATTTGTGCGGTGTTACCCTAACTTTAAGGAGGCGACGAAGATGAAGAAGAAGAGTTTTGCCATATTGCTGGCTGCGGCGCTGCTGCTGTACCTGCTGCCGGGAATGGCGCTGGAAGCGAAGGCGGAAACCGTCCGCAACATATGTTTTTTCTGTAAGAAACAGGCAGATCTTGAGATTACAGGATTCGAGCGATACAACGACGATCAGCATTGGGTAATTCACAAATGTCCAAACTGCGGTGAAAGTGAACGTACCATATTTCTTGGCAATCCAATCAGCTATCACTCTGGCGGCACCGAAACGCCGACCTGCACCACGGGCAAAACCTGCGCCCAGTGCGGCGCTCAATACGGCAAACTCGGTCACGACTGGGGCGCATGGCAATCCAGGGGCAACAACAGTGCGCATTTCCGCACCTGCCAGCGCGACGGCTGCGATGCGGTCGACACCGCAAGCTGCTCCGGCGACAGCAGTGCGACCTGCATCACCCTGGGAACATGCACTACCTGCGGCGGGCAGTACTACAGCGCACATACCTTCCCTGCGAATCAGGGCTGGGATTCGGATGCCGAAAACCACTGGGTTAGCTGCACCGTCTGCCACGAAGCGAAAACTAAGGTGGGCGCACATTTCTTCGTTCAGGGCAACGATAGCTCGTGCCTTAAGTCCGCAGCCACCTGCGTTTCTCCGCCCGTGTACTACACAAACTGCGCTTACTGCTACCGCAAGGGAACGGATACTTATGTACACCCATGGTATGGACCTGACCCGAACAACCACGACCTGGTGCACCACGACGCCAAGGCGCCCACCTGCACCGAAATTGGCTGGAATGCATATGACGCCTGCCAGCGCGAGGGCTGCACTTACACCACCAAGGTGGAAATCCCTGCGCTGAAACACAAGCTGGTGCATCACGACGCCAAGGCCCCCACCTGCACCGAAATTGGCTGGGATGAATATGACGCCTGCCAGCGTGAGGGCTGCGATTACACCACCAAGGTGGAAATCCCTGCCCCCGGGCACGATTATACCGAAAAGGTCGTCAAGCCCACCTGCGGAAAGGGCGGCTACACGCTGCACACCTGCAAAAAATGCAATGACAGCTATAAGGATCACCAGACGAAGACGCTGCTGCACTGGTATGGCGAATGGACGAGTAACGGCGACGGCACGCACAGCGCGACCTGCAAGCGCAAGGATTGCAAGCACGTCAGCAAGACCGAATGCGCCATCGTCGAATTCAAGCAGGATGAAGCGACGCGCACGCTCTGCCCCGTATGCGGCAATGTGAGCGATGGCACACATCTGGCGCTGGTTGAAGAAGTGACGGCGGAGGGCGAGCATCTGCCCTATGGCGAGCTGGTGCTGCGCATGGGTGAAACTGCGAACGGCAATACGCTGCTGAGCGTCTGCTTTGAAGTTTCCGGCAAGCTCTCCCGGCCGAAGGGCGAGGTAAAAATCACGCTGCCCGCCGAGCTGCTGAACGGCGGTACCCTGGCGCTGCTGAATGCCGACGATACGGAAATTGATCTGCCCCACATCGTGGAAGGTGAAAACGCAGTGTTCACGCTGGACTTCACCGATGCAGAAATTCCCACCGCGCTGATTCGCCTGATACCGACAGCAGAATAATCCCATTGCATAGCGTTTTTAAGGCCGTTGCAGAATATGAATCTGCAACGGCCGCTATGGTGCGCCCGGCAGTAGGAAGTGTTACCCGAAGGCAAGGGTGTCCATCGAGAGGCGGAGTCTGAAGGAAGCCGGATGCCAGCGGGCAAACTCCCGAACCGACGAACAGAAATCACATAGTAGACCGTAGAGGGGCGGACGAGTGTGCCGAGCAACACAAGATCCAATGCTGCCTGAATCCCGTGCGGTAAATGTGGCGGTTATGTGGAAGAAAAAAAGGCGACTGCCAGGCTTATCCCCCCTGACAGTCGCCTCACTGTTTACTTCTTTTCTACTTTGCTGCTGCCGCGGATGGTCGCATCCGGCTTGGCGGCCTGCTTCATGAACGCCGACGGGCTGATGCCGACGATGTTCTTGAACTGCTTGGAGAAGTGGTACGGGTCTTGCATCCCGACTTCGATGCCTGCCTGACGAACCGTGTGCCCTTCCTCGCGCAGCAGCTCCTTCGCGCGCTCCATCTTGCAGTGCAGTACATACGACAGCGGCGGCATACCCACTTCGCTCACGAAGCGCTTGCGGAACGTTTCCATCGGCATACGGGAAATTGCCGCCATCTCCGCCAGAGAGAAGTTGTCCTTGTACTGATTCGCGCGCAGGGTGTCCACGACCTTCGCAATCTCGTGCGAAAGCATCGCGTCCATGGCGACCGGCTGACCCCAGTGGCTTGCCAGCATCCCGTACATCAGGTGCTGCAGCTGATATGTCGCGTCGCTGGTGTCCGTGTGGCGGACGATGACCTGCACAATCTGCTTCGCCAAGTACATCTGGCTCGGCAGCGCCCCCTGCTTCAGCGGCATATGCAGCAGCGCGCCCATCTTGCGTACGACCATCGGCGCAAGCGGGCCTTCCAGCGCAATCCATACGCAGCGGACGCTCTCGTCAATCTGCAGGGCGGCGTCGCGGTTGCCGGCGGGCAGGAAGCACGTTTCCTGCTGTTTCAGCGTCAGCTCATGCCCCTGCCAAACCAGCGTCGCTTCGCCTGCCTCCACCGCGAACCAAATCCACTGGTCATGCGGCTTAATGGGGCGTCTCCCTGCCTCAAACATCGCCGTGCCTGCCGCGTGAATCCATGCACCGCTGGAGCGGGTCAAGCTGCCCGGCTTGTGGTATCCTTCCACCACCATAGTATCCGCCGCAGCCTCTACGTCTGCGAACAGGTAAGACTCCATGCCCTTCATCCTCCTTCAACCAAATGGCACAATTGTCATTATGGCTATTATAATGCCCAAATCGGTTGATTGTCAAGAGGATTACACGATTTTCCCGAAATTTTTCTGAAGGATAGCTGTGCGTGCCCGAGTATAGATGAATGCCATTCGATACAGGTTAGCTTTGACAAACTTTTTGCCCGAAAAACAGCAAATGTACAATCCTGCCCTTGACAAGCGCGGGATGAGCGGACTATAATAAATGCGGATATGCGGCAATGATGCCGCCGAACGGAGGAATTTTCTCCATGATGCTGTCTGTGCTGTTTCCGTTTACGTTCCCGGCGTTTTTCGCCGGGCAAATTGACGTACCGTGAAGCAGCAGCCGCAGCGATTGAGGAAAACATCAGGCGCGGAAGCTCTTTTGCGGGCTTCCGTGCTTTTTTTCGTCCATTTGAGCCAATAATGATTTTGAGCCAATAATGATTGACGCAGGAGGTTGAACACCATGATTATCGTCTTGAAGCAGGGTACGACCCAGCAGGAAATCGACACCGTCACCAATGCCGTGGTTGCGCGCGGCGTATCCGTCAGCCCGATTGTAGGCACGGAGATGACCATCCTTGGTCTGACTGGCGACACGAGCCGCATTGACCCCGACCAGCTGGAATCCTTCCACTGCGTCGAACGCATCATGAAGGTTGCCGAGCCGTTCAAGAAGGCAAACCGCGCGTTCCATCCCGCGCCGAGCGAAATCAAAATCGGGAACACGGTTGTCGGCGGCAAGAAACTGGCGATTATGGCGGGTCCCTGCTCCGTGGAGAGCAAGGACTGGCATACGAGGGGCTGGACATGCTCTGCCATGCCCGAGAGCAGACCGGGCTGCCCATCGTGACCGAGCTGATGTCTCCCTACGACATTGATACCTTCGTGGATAAGGTGGACTGCATTCAGGTCGGCGCGCGCAACATGCAGAATTTCGACCTGCTGAAACAATTGGGGAAGATTCGCAAGCCGATTCTGCTTAAGCGCGGTTTGTCCGCCACCATCGAGGAGTGGCTGATGAGCGCGGAGTACATCATGGCGGGCGGCAATGAGCAGGTGATTCTGTGCGAGCGCGGCATCCGCACGTTCGAGACGTACACGCGCAACACACTGGATTTGTCCGCCATCTGCGCGGTGAAGAAGCTGAGCCACCTGCCGGTGATTGTTGATCCGAGCCATTCGACCGGCAAGAGCTGGATGGTGCAGCCGATTGCGCGCGCGGCGATTGCGGTCGGCGCGGACGGCGTGATGATTGAGGTGCACAACGACCCGGCGCACGCGTTGTGCGACGGTGCGCAGTCGATTACGCCCGCTGCGTTTGTGGACGTGATGGCGGATATTCGGAAGATTGCAGAAGCCGTTGGGCGCGAGGTGTGATGATGAAAAAAACTCCCCTGCTTGATATGGACAGGGGAGTTTTGAATATTGACCTTTTTGTTTATTGCGTGATGTTGCCGCGGGGGGAATCGCCGCTGCGGCGGCGACAAGGGGGCTTTCCGATCGCCCCCTTGACTCCTTCGGCGCGGTCACTCCCATGTTGCTTGGTTTCTACCGGAAATTTAGCGAACCGTAGGTTCGCTGGATAAACACGCGGACACTGTATGCAGAAGTCACCAACTGAATCGCGCGCGGAAGGGTCAAGGGAGGAACTCCCTTGCGGAGTCCAGAGGCAGAGCCTCTGGCACCTCCTTTACCCCCGTAAGAATTCAATCACTTCCGGCACATACTTCTCCATCACATCGTTCGTGGACATGTAGATTTCGTGCTTCGCGAGATAAACGGAAAGTTTCGCACCGGGGATTTGCGCGACGAATTGTTTCTGCTCCGGCAGACAGACTGTCTTGTCCAGTGACGCTTGGCAGAGCAGCAGAGGCGTGGTAATCTGCTTGTCCTTTACCGGGTCAAGCAGCACTTTCGTCACGCCAATCGCTTCCTGTACCCAGCCATAAGTGGGTGAACAATTCTGCAAGTGCGCGTTGTCGATGCGCTTGCGCTCGTAGTAGTCAAAGCGGACGCGGCTGGTGGCGCAGGATGTCTCGAACGGCTCGTTCTCCGGGCTGAACGGCTTGCCGATGAATGCGCGGTCTTCCCGCTTGCCGATGGCGCACATGAAGTCCGCCGCGAGTTTGCCCGCCCAGCGCGGCAGCGGCGCACTCGACGGCGCAATCATCGGCGCAGTCAGCACCGCCCGCGCGAAATACTCCGGGTGATTCATCAGCGTCATGCCGCCAATCGCGCCGCCCATCGAGTGCGCATACAGCACGCGCGGCAGATGTTCCGTCCTCGGCAGGACGACACCCGACATGAACTCCTCCAAATCGCGCAGATAATCCGAAAACGCATCGACGTGCGTGATGGAGGTGTCAGAAATTTTGCGGACGGATTTGCCGTGCCCGCGGTGGTCGATGGCGTAGACGTTGAACTTCTCGTTCAGAAAATACCACGTCATTTCGCGGAATTTCTCGGCGGATTCCGTGTAGCCGTGCAGGATGACGACGGCGCGGGTCGCATCCGGCTGCTCGTAGACCTCCGCGTGCAGCGTTCCGCCCGTGGAGAGCGGCATGTCCATCTCCTGACGGCGCGAATCCAGATACGGCTCTACCGTCTCGGTCATGACGGCGGCATAGTTGCTTTCGGGCAGAATGGAAATCATAGCGTCCTCCTGTGATCATAATGCTTGACATGTCTATTATATCAGAAAAAGAACGCAAAATGCAAGGGCTGCACCGACTTTTCCGGCACAGCCCTTGATGTTATTTGCTGATTTCCTGCTGAAGCACGTCAAGGAACGCTTGACGGCGGCAGTTCTTGAACGAATAGGTAAATCCATCTGACGTAAAACGGAACGTGTAGCCTTTGAGGATTTCGCCCATCAGGCTGGTGGTGCTGAAGTCGGTCACGCCCTTGAGCGGGATGGTGTGCATCAGCTTGAGCGGCTCGGACTTCATGTTCGTGTCGTAGATGAGCAGGTCATTGCCCTTCACGCCGAGCAGCACCATGCCGAAGCTCCCGTCCGGCAGCTCCTTCACCGTGGCGCAGAGCGCCGCCCCGCGCGCATCGCAAACGCCCGCGTCCTGCATCTGCTGGGCGTATTTCTCCTGATTCGTCATGAAAAATCAAACCTCCTTCGTTGGCTTTGCGCCTATTCCCATGATAGGACGATGCGGTTGATTTGTCAAGCGAACGCGGGAAAATTTACAAGTGGAATTAGTTCGGCACATACATCGGTGTCAGCCCCATTTCGAGATACACCGTGTTGACATGCTCCTGACACGCGCGGGCGAACCCCTCCGCGTCAAACGCGCCGTTCAGGTAGCGCTGCATGAGCGTTTTGAGGGCATCGTCGAAGGTGACGGGGGAGTCGCCGGGGATGTAGGCGTACTGGACAAGCTCCTGATAGTAGGCAATGTCCTCCGGGGAGACGGAATAGGGGTGTTCGGTGATGTAGGCTAAACTCCGGCGAGCGCGGTCAAGGTCGTCTTCATCCTGCGTGGTGCGGTTCTCCTTTGCTTCCAAGCGGGCGATTTCGGCTTGATATTGTGCAACCTTTTCGTCATAGTCCGGGCGAATAATGGGCTTGCTGAGAGACGAATCCCAGAGGTAGGCAATATCGGACTTCCAAGCTGCCAAATAGCGCATCAGGTCGATAGCACCATCAATGTTGTTGGAATAGGGGTTGATGATGGCGATGTCTGCAATATAGTATAGGCTCGAAGGTGCATCGTCAAGGACGGAAGGAATCAACTCCATATCTGTGGCGGGAGTGAAAGAAACCATCGTCGTTGTAAACAATTCATAGTCGGCGAGACGATTTTCTTTTATGTTCTCCGGAACAATTTCCTTGATTTTTGCCGTCATTCGGGAAAACTCTGGGCGTAAGAAATTCACCTGCCCATCAACACGCTCTGAAGCAATGATAAACTGTTCTATAAAGAATGACAACATGCCGGATGGCGTGTACGGATATTCGGAGATTAGCAAATAGTCCCTGCCTAAAATACCGTCGTCAATCAGTGCAGTGCAGACATCTAATAATTCCTCAAATGTGTGCGGCGCGCTGACTCCTGCGTCATCCAGTACATGGGGAGATAATACTCGCCATCCTAAAGGCTGTGCATCAGCATACCAGCCAATGATATGGTTATCATCCAGCAAAGGAAGCTGAAAGGCAGGATATAAATTATTAAGATGTTCTTGAAATGTTGAATCTTCTGGCAAGGGCAAATAGTAGTTTAACTTCTTTATTTGATCAAGACCAGAGTAAGTTTCAAAGATGAAAACATCAACGTCTGGATTTTTTGATGCAATAGCAGCTGCAATATCAACAAATGAACTGTAACGGAAGTCAATATTGTGACCAGCAGATGCGTATGATTGGATGGATTCGTCGTAATATGCTCCCCAAATACGAAGTGTAGGTGTATCGTCAGCGAATGCTGCAGTAAGAATCAACAAAAAGAACAAACAGACACAGATAAAACGTTTCACAATCAATACCTCCCGTATAGTATAGCGTGACGGGACGTGCGCCAACGGTATCACCTCCACTTTCTATCAATTGTTCCACTGATACAATACCACATGATGTTCTTATTGTCAAGATATTGACATAAAAAGTACATGCGAAAATTTCCCGAAAATATCAGTTCGGCACATGTATCGGCGTGAGCCAACATGAAAAACAAATCCCCCGACTGCCTTGCAGCAATCGGGGGGATGAATCAGCACCTTATGCGTTGAAATTCAGGTATTCTTCCTCCGGCGGGGGGACAATCTCCGCACGGGCTTCCTGCAGCATCAGCATCTTTTCGCCCTGCGCGTCCACTGCCTTGCACTGCGCGGTCAGGCGGAAATATGTCTTCGTGCTGGGCTTCTGGATGCCTTGCGTAATCCAGCCGATGGGCTGAATGTCGTTCGCGCAGCACGTCATCGCCATCCGCCCGAACATGTAATAGCCCTTGGGCAGCGAGCGGTCAGCGAAAGCCTGCCCCACCAAGCGCACAGTCTTGCGGTCGTAGCGGTCGGCATGGTCAAGCGAATCCAGATAGAAGGTCGGAATGTCCTCGTCCTTGATTTCGATGACAGCGGACTTCATGTCGTAGGGAAGGTCTTCGTCCGCCACGCCGTCTTCGCTCGTGCCGTCGGTGTTCTCGAAAATGATGTTCGTCTTCGGGTTGACCGCTTTGAGCTGGCGACGCCACGGGCTCTTGTTTGCGCCGGGCTGGCAGCGGTTGACCAGAATCAGGTCAGCGACCTTCATCGGGTCGGTCAGCATCTGGCGCATGTTGGTGAAGTAGTTGTCGAAGGTGTTCGCGTCCACCGTCGTGATAATCTGCACGACTTCCCACTTGCGCGGCAGCATACAGCTGCCCAGCCGCTCAATCGTCCAGATGCTGTTGTACTCGATGATGACGCGCTCCGGCTGATACTCCTTGTCCAGCGCCTCCATCTTCTTCGTGTTCATCTCGTCCGCTTCGTCGAGGACGACAACGGTCGTGTTCTTCGCCGTTTCGTATTCCTCAACGCCCTCTTCGCAGCAGATGACCAGCGTCTTCTGCCCGCGCGAGAAGTTGTCGTCCGTCAGCATGGAGTTGATGAGCTGGGTTTTGCCGCTTTCGAGGAAGCCGGTAATCAGGTAAACTGGCGTAAATTCCTGTTCGCTCATGCCTTGAACAGCTCCCGCAGTGCTTTTTCGTCGATGTGCGCACCGATGACGCACAGGCGGCCGGTGTAATCCGGCGTACCCGGACGGAACTGGCTCTCGCCCGGCACATAGTCAAACTGGAACCAGTCGCCCGCCGCGTTCTGCAGCACGCCCTTGGCGCGCAGCACCGTGCCGTACTCTTCTTCGTCGGACAGCTTGTCCAGCATCGCCTTGACCTCGTCCTGCTCGTAGCGGTTCGCAGTCTCTACGCCGACAGACACGAACACTTCGTCCGCGTCATGCCCGTGATGATGATGGTGATGATGTCCGCAGGAGCAGGTTTCGCCGTCCTCGTGGTCGTGATGATGATGTTCGTGCTCATCCTCGTCATGGTCATCGTGATCATGATGGTGATGATGCTCATGGTCGTGGTCGTCATCATCATCGTCGTCATGGTGACCGCCGCAGCACGGGCACACGCCGTCCTCGTGGTCATGGTCATCATGGTCGTGGTGGTGATGATGATGCTCGTGTTCGTCCTCGTCGTCGTCATCATCGTCGTCATCGAGGTGGATTTCCATCGGCTTGCCGGATTCAATGACTTCCAGCAGCGTATCAGCGGACAGGTCATCCCACGGCGTCGTCACGATGCGGACGCCCGGATGCTGTTCTTCCACCAGCGCACGGCTCTTCTCGATGCGCTCCGCGGACAGCAGCTGCGTGCGGCTGAAAATCACCGTCGCGCTCGTCTTAATCTGGTCGAGGAAGAACTCGCCGAAGTTCTTCATATACATGCGGCACTTGCCCGCGTCCACAACGGTCGCGCAGCCGGTCACAACGAGGTCGCTGTGGCGTTCCTTCGCGCGCTCGACGGCAGCGAGGATTTCGCTCAGCTTGCCCACGCCGGACGGCTCAATCAGCAGGCGGTCAGGATGATACTTCGCAATCAGGTCATCAACCGCCTTCTGGAAGTCGCCCACTAGCGTGCAGCAGATGCAGCCGGAATTGAGTTCATCGACGATGATGCCCGAATCCTTCATAAAGCTGCCGTCCACGCCGACTTCGCCATATTCATTTTCCAGCAGGATGATTTTTTCCTTCGCAACGCTGCCCGTCAGCAGCTTTTTGATGAGCGTCGTTTTGCCCGCGCCCAGAAAACCCGAAATAATGTTGACCTTAACCATAGCTGTTTTTCTCCTATTCCTCAGGGTCTGGCGGCTCATTCCCGCCACGCTGTTAGAAATACTATTCCGGGATTCATCTGCGCCATCTGCTTGCGCCTTTTCCCTTCTGGCGTTCGCTCATTCCATTTGGCGTAGCGATGCTACGCTGCATTTCATTCGCGTTAGCCAGAATGAAAAATTCGCGGCGCATCTTGGCTCATCTTCATCCCGAAATAGTATTATACCACATTCGTCAAGGTCTAACAAGGGGAAAATTCGCAAAAAACGCCAAAAGCAGCGCTGCACTTGCCGCAGTCTCTTAACGCGCCCGTAGGCGCGATTTCCCCCTGCTGCAAGAAAAAAACAAGCAGCAAAGAAAAAAGGCACTGCTCATCAGCCAATGAGCAGCACCCAAGGTTGCTTATACCTTTCTCACCGGATGCCGAATCACGGTTTTCCTTTTCTCCGCCGCTGTTTTCCGCGGGTCGGAAAGGTAAATCTCGTGATGCAGCCGCTCCGCCGTGAAGTCATTTTCATACCCGTTCTCACGCAGAAACGCATCCATCTGCGCTACCGACGCGGGTTCGTCGTCGTATGCGCCGATGTGCATCATCTGCACACAAAGTCCTTCGCGAATCGTACGCAGTTCAGCGCGGGAGCAGTCCAGCTTCTTCTTTTCTGACGCCGTTTCCACCGCCCAGCGGAAATCCTCCGCTGTCACGAAATCCGGCACACGAATCACGGACAGCCAGCGGAAATCCGCCTTGCGCCCGTAATCCACACCCGAAACGCCGTCCTGCTGCCAGAAGCCTTCCAGCGGCGGCACGACGTAATCGAAAAAGCCGTCCATCAGGTGTCCAGCACGCGGACTCATCTTCAACGTATAGCTGACCGCGTACAGCACGCCGAGCGCCTGCTGATACGCGCCGCCCTCCTCGTTCGGGTCGCCCGTACCGGACACGCACACGAATTGCATTTCCGGCACGTCGATGATTTCCGGCACTTTCGGCGGCTGGTAGAACGCACGGTACTCCTTCTTGTAGTCAAACGGCATTACGCTTGCTCCTTCTTCGCCAGATCGTTCGTGTCAATCGTCCCGCGATAAACCACAAACTTCTGGAACAAAAACTCGGTCACGAAGTTGACGAGCATGTTGATGACTTCAATCAGCCAGTCATGTACGCCGACTGCAACCAATTCCGTGCTCCACCATCTGGAAAGCGTGATGAACACGACGTAGTACAGCGCGACCAGCAGCATCGCGCGCTTGACGTTGCCGTCCGAGCGGAACGTGTAGCGGCGGTTGAACGTGAAGTTCCACAGGACGGACAGAATCAGCGAGGGAAGGTAACAGGCGTTGTAATCGGGAATCTTGAACACATCATGCAGCAGGGCGAAACTGATGAGCTGGATGAGTCCGGCGGATGCGCTGAACAGCGTGAATTTGACCGCCTGCCAGACGTTTTTGTTCTTCATGCGGAATCCTCCTTGGTTGGAATGAATGATGAATGGGATGATTCGCTGCCGTGAAAAATTTCTTCCTAATTATAATAGGCTTATACTATTTTCAAATGAGAATGCGCCAAGATGCGCCGCGAATTTTTCGTTCTGGCTAACGGGAGT
>OHKG01000517.1_pt1 | contig 15790 bp, 13 predicted proteins | sample 1568701 | NCBI WGS metagenome assembly OHKG01 (sample SAMEA3879529, study PRJEB24766) | human gut metagenome | biome: human-associated habitat; feature: feces | place: USA | collected 1985/1987 | reverse complement strand
CCATCAGCGATAAGCGCTGCTATACTCTGCTTATTTGTTCCTGGGTTTTCCATTCGGTTAATAAAATCGGTATAGCCTACAAGTCTCTCGTGGCGGCTTTCGCTCATCCAACTCCGAAGCAATGCTTTAACCTCCGGAGAGGTCGTGTCATGCATATCAGTTCCATTGAGAGTCGGCAGACTCATATATATAACGCCATTTCTATAGCACGCCTTCCAAGAAGCACGGATTAAATCTCGAAACAGAAACCAAACGGCACGATACTTTTTGCGCTGTTCAATGTTATATTGGCAATCCTTTTCAACCCACTCGATCTCTCGTTCAGCTATTCTTGCAATAGTAAGTGTTGGAGTTTTTTCGGTAATCTCAGATGCTGCATTATAAAAACGAACCCTGAATTCACCTTCTAATCTTGGGCGAAAGGGGATCTCTCTATTTATCATTTATCACCACCTCCTTATTGAAGTAATGTTGAGGAATCGATAAAATAAACATTCCATAAATATATACTCTTCATTTTGCTTAACGCCCCTAATTGTCTTCTCTGTTTATAAAATCAAACCAATTACCCTAAATTCTCATCTGGCACAATCTCTACAATATCCTCAATCCTGCAATCCAGCGCTACGCAAATCTTCACGAGTATCTCCGTGGTGACATGCCCATTCCGTCCCATTTTGGTGACGGAGGCTGGGCTGATACCTGCCTTTTCACACAGGTCTTTTTTCTTCATGTCCTTATCGATGAGTAACTTCCAGAGTTTTTTATAACTAACCGCCATAAAGTCTCTCCTCCGTGCCGATATATAAAATGCTCTGCCACCTGGCAGAGCATTCGAGCTATTACAGCCGCACTACCAGGGCATATTTCAACGCCTGACAGCGCCATTTTTATGATAGCACATTCGGTCAGAAAAGGCAAGAAAATGATAAATCCGCACGAATTCCGACTCTATTAAATTTCTTTTTGAGCCGCAAAAGAAACGGTTGAACCTTCGGGCAGTCAGAGCTACAATGCCAATACCTCATAGCGAGGACAAACTGATTGGAGGTCAAATGATGAATTACGAAGCAAGCCCGTTTCAGAACTACGAATCGATCACTATTGATGAGCTGAAGGATCAAGCTAACAGTCTACTGAATCTGGTAACGGAAGAGCAGCGGCCACTGCGCGTATGTATGAATAATGGCAAGGAGTTTCTGCTGTTCCCTCAGGACCTGCTCGCCCCCATCTGCGACTCTGACTTTCGCTTGATCCTGCTGTCGGCAATGCGGTATGCGATGGGCAGGAATACTTGTATGCCCATGGTAGTCGCTGATTATATCAAGCGTCACATTCAGCTTCTGGATGATAAGTTTCTCGTACTGGCTGCCGATGAGATTAGGCGGCATCTTGAAAATTACGCAGAACACGAGCCGAATCCGAATCTTTGGCATGACCTTTTAGGTGCACTTGAGACAGAGCAGAGAGAGCGTGCCACTCGTAAGGCAAGAAAAATCAGACTGTGCCCAGCCTGCGGGAAGCCCTTGGAGGTCATGAGCATTGCCGACAACCAGCATTCACCAGGCGGATTTGATGTAATTGCCCACTGCCGTAACTGTCTTTCTGATTATGAATGGTTCTGTGATAAGGATGGCGGTGTCTCTGATATGAAGCAGTATTTCTTCGGGTAAGGCCGTGTAAAAAGCGACGCTCATGAACAAGTACATTCTCGTATTTCAATATACTTTCCCTTAAAATGTCCCTTAAATTACGGGAATGCGATAGTTATTGAGGGAAAGCGAGTTTCACCTTTAGAGAGCATAGGCGTGATACTCTTCTTTGTCTATAGCGCCGCAGCTTCTGAGCTGCTATCCTCCCAGAAAACCACTTGCATAACACCCTCCTCAGAGTTACAATGCAGCCAACAGCAACGAGAAACGCTTCCCGTCCGGCCCCGGTGACAGTTCACCGAAAACCGGGCGGGAAGCGTTTTTGACCACATAGATTACCACAGACGGCTCTGGAACACCCGGAAACAACGGAGATAAGAGCGTCAAAGAGTAAGTCAAACAAATAAGAAATAGCTAAAAACCGCTATAAACAAGCGAAAAAAGTGTTCTGCACTTCTTTGGGACCAGGAGACCGTGCGTTCGAGCCGCACTACTCGGACCAAAATCCCTCTGAAATCGTTGATTTCAGAGGGATTTTTCTTATTCTTTGTCTATTACGATGCAAAATTTACGGGTATATTGTAGAATGCAGGTTGAAAAACATGTCTAAAAATCATATAATTAGTTTGCAGATTTTTCTGCAAACCTGAGCGCGTGGCAAGATTTTGGGCTTGCGTTTCGCAAGCATTGACTAAAATGGTGGGCGTATTTGCTGTTATCCATCTTTGTACACATTTGTAAACTCTTGTGATGTTGATGTCACTCGTGTTTATCCAGCGTAATGAGTTGCCACGCGCTCACCTTTTTTAGGAGAAATATCATGGGGAACTTCAGTGAAATAAAAACGAGAAATGACTTCGCCGATTTTCTCAGAATTCCTCGCAATAAACTGACCCACATTTTATATGTTAAGAAACCTGATAGTTATTATAAAACTTTTGAGATCCCCAAGAAGAATGGAGATAAAAGAAAAATTTGCGCCCCATCTGGTGACCTAAAAAGCTTACAAGTCAAACTTGCGAATGCGCTGTGGGAGCATCAGAAAAGCATATGGACTTCGGCGGGCACCAAGCCCAATATTTCCCATGCATTTGAAAAAGGAAAAAGTATTGTTACAAACGCGAAAGTTCACAGAAATAAACGTTTCATTCTAAACATGGATTTGGAATGCTTCTTTGATTCTTTCCATTTTGGGAGAGTCTGTGGATATTTTGAGAAAAACAAGGACTTTTTACTGCCGCGAGAGGTTTCTATTATCATCGCACAAATCGCTTGTTACAACGGTCGTCTTCCGCAAGGTGCCCCGAGTTCGCCTATCATTTCAAATTTGATTTGTCAGGTACTTGATATGCACCTACTCAAAATCGCAAAGAAATATAGACTGGACTATACTCGCTATGCTGATGATTTGACGTTCTCAACCAATAATCGAGTCTTTCTTGATAGTTATGAAGACTTCATTAAGGAAACTACTGCGCTAATCTTAAAGGCTGGTTTCACAGTTAACAAGAAAAAAACAAGATTAATATATAGAGACTCAAGGCAAGAGGTAACCGGACTTGTTGTAAACAAGAAAATCAGTGTCAATCACACCTATGTAAGAACTACAAAAGCAATGGCACACCAGCTTTATACTACAGGAGAATTTTTAATTGATGGTGCGCCTGCCAACATAAGGCAACTGGAAGGGAGATTTTCGTTTATTGACCAAATTGACCTGTATAATAACAGACTCGATGAATCAAAACACGACGCATATCATTTAAATGGTCGGGAACTCCAGTACCGTGCTTTCATGTTTTACAAGAACTTCTACGCACACGAAGTCCCTCTTATCGTGACGGAAGGTAAAACTGATGTTCGCTATCTAAAAGCTGCACTTATGAAGCTTTATACTCAATACCCTTCTTTAATCGAAAAAGACGATACGGGCAGGTTTATATTTAAAATCAAATTTTTTCAGCGTTCCAAGCGTTGGAAGTACTTCTTCGGTATGAGTTTAGATGGTGGCGATGCCATGAAAGTTCTGTATCGTTATTTCACCGGGAAAAAAGGAGCTAAAGATTATTTCTCTTACTTCCAAAGAATAACTGGCCGCAGACAATTATCGCCTGTAATACTCCTCTATGATAACGAGACAGAAAACAAAAAACCTCTAAAGGCATTTTTAAATGAAGATGCTGGAATTACCGAATTGCAAAAGCAAGAATTGAAAAATAATTTGCAGCTCAGACTGTTGCCAGATTCCACACTATTCTTGCTCATCACTCCTTTGACAGCGGGAAAAGCGGAATGCGAGATTGAAGATTTGTTTGCACCTGATTTATTGGGACTCACGCTGGATGGAAAAACTTTCTCGCGCAAAGATAAACCAAATAAAGACAAGCACTATGGCAAAGAAATTTTTTCCGAGTATGTTCTCACCAACTATCAATCTATTGATTTTCAAGGATTCATTCCTTTGCTGGATGCACTAAACAGCATCGTAGAGAATTGCAAATCTTCAACTACTTAAAATCCGGTAAAAAGTATCCCTTGTGTGCAATGCAATCACACACAAGGGATACTTTTTTACTGCTCTAAACTTCTAACTTTCGGTGTGCCCAATCGGCACTCTATTTTCTTTTTCACTCAATTACTCTTCTCCTCCAACGGCCGCCCATCGCCCTCGCCCAAATCCATCAGCCGCTGCGCCTCCGCAATTTCCGTTTTCATCTCCACGATTAGCACCTTCAGTTTCTCCTCGCACTCCTCGCGGGTGTGGGCATGCTGTACCACAAAAACACAGAATTTCGTGCTTCTGACGCAGCGTCCGCAATTCGCGGCTATCACAACCAGCATATCCGCTTTCAGAGATTGCTGCAGTATTTCACCTACATAACGAGTCACGATGCATACCGGATGCATCACCCGGGAGCACCCCGCGCTGCCCTTACGAAAAAGCCGCCGAAGCAAAAGGAACCGCCCAGAAAGGGCACAAAGCGCTGGCACAAGGAGCAGACGCGGCGCAGAGCGGCCGAACGCAGGCGCGCGATCCGCAATGTGCTGGCGCTTATCGATTCGCTGGACACCAATTGCGCCGCGCGCCCGGCGGTTTGAGACAGCGCTTCCCACAACACAAAATGACAGAGCCAAGGGCGGATTGCCCTTGACTCTGAAGTTTTCCCGCTCACCGCAGGCCGTGCATGAAGCCGTCCGTGGCGGTCGCGTGGATGTCGCCGCCGATGACGCGGTTGCGGTAGACGAACAGCTGCGCGAGCACCGTGTCCGATGTTCCGGCATAGTTTGTCACGCGATAGGTGTAGACGCTGCACGTCTCTCCGGCATAGATGGACAGGTCGAAGCCCTGCTGCTTTTGCAGGGCGTTGTAATCGCCGAACACGCCGTCAAATGTGCGCGGGAGCACGACCTCCTGCGCAGTTTCGGTTGCGGGATCGGCTTCCCAGCCGAGTGCGCGCAGATATGTGATGCGCCCCTCGGTCGTGGTGACGTTGTAGTGCGCAGAGAGTACGCCGTCGTTGCTGCGCCAGATAACCAGAAGCGCCAGCACCACCGCCAGCGCGATGAGCGCATAGACGGCCGTTCGTCTTGTCCAATGAAAGGATTTGAGCTTCATAACCACACCCCGGAACAAACCTATTCAAATTTGCCGCCGGATATGCTATACTATTGCTGTTTGACGATCGAGGAGGGGAGCGACATGATCCGTCTGGACAAATATCTAGCCGACACCGGCGCCGCTTCCCGGCGCGAGGCGAAGATGTATATCCGCCGCGGCGAGGTCACGGTCGACGGCGTACCTGCCGCTGCGCCGGAGCAGAAGGTCGCGGAGACGGCGGTCGTCTGTCTGCGCGGGCAGCCGCTGCACTATCAGACATACCATTATTATATGCTCCACAAGCCGTCCGGTGTCCTCACGGCGACGAGCGACCGCAGTCAACCGACCGTGCTGGATCTGTTCCCGCCGGAACTGCAGCGCTTCGGTCTTGCTCCGGTGGGGCGGCTGGACAAGGACACCGAGGGACTGCTGCTCATCACGGACGACGGGGACTATGTCCACCGCGTCATCACGCCGAAAAAGCACGTACCGAAGGTCTATTTTGCGCGCACGGACGGGATGCCGACGCGCGCGGATGCCGAGCGCTTCGCGCAGGGCGTTGTGCTTGGTGACGGGACGCGGTGTCTGCCCGCGAGGCTCGAATGCCTGCCAGAGCAGGGCGGCTGCCGCGTGACGGTCTATGAGGGGAAATACCACATGGTAAAGCGCATGCTCGCCGGCTGCGGGACGCCGGTTTTGCAGCTGCACCGGCTGTCGATCGGAGCGCTGACGCTCGATCCGACGCTGGCTCCGGGGACTTATCGAGAGCTGAGCGCGGAGGAAGCAATGCTTGTTTTTGCAGAACCCGCTTCGTGATAGTTGACAAAACCTTGTAGAATTATCCGTCTATCTCACGAAATTTCGAAAATTATTCACAAAAAACGACCAATTCTCTATTGAAAAATGCACATAAATCGGCTATGATGTAAGGCAGGAAATTGGTAGGTGCTGTGGGCGACTGCGGCGGCCGTTCGTAGGAGGAAAAGATATGTCGAGCAGAATTTTTCAAGGCGTGATCGTTCAGATGAAGGATGCAACTACGCGCTGCATCGGTGTTGTGGACGAGCAGGGATTCGTGATCGCTTGCAGCGAGCTCTCGATGATCGGCTCTCGCCTGGATGATTTTCAGGCTGCAGTCGGAGAAGTGCAGGAGCAGCTGTTTTCGACCGACGCGCGCACGTATAAGATCCTTTCGGCCAGCACGGCGCGCTTTGAGTATGCCGTGTTCGTGGAGGGCAATGACCAGACGGCGCGCAGCATCTGCATTCTTGCAGCCGTCGGCATGACGGAGGCCAGCACGAACTTCGAGGAGAAGCACAACAAGGCTGCGTTCGTCAAAAATATCATCTCGGACAATATCCTTCCGGGCGATGTGTATGTGCGCGCAAAGGAACTGCACTTTACAACCGATGTCTCGCGTGCCGTGCTGCTGGTGCGGCAGGTGGACGTGACAGACATCGCCGTGCTTGAGCTGATCCAGAATATGTTCCCGGATCGGCAGCATGATTTCGTGCTCAGCGTGAGCGAGTCGGACATCGTTGTCATCAAGGAGATGGCGCCCGACGAGACGTCGGAGGATGTCTGTGCGCTGGCGGAGACGATCGAGCGCGCCGTGCAGACGGAGCTGCACGTGCAGACGGTCATCGGCATCGGTACGGCGGCAAACCACCTGCGCGAGCTGGCTGACCGCTACAAGGAGGCGCAGGTCGCCATCGAGGTCGGCAAGGTGTTCGAAAACGAGAAGCCGGTCATCCACTATGACAACCTCGGCATCGGCCGCATTATTTATCAGCTGCCGACGACGCTGTGCGAGATGTTTCTGTCCGAAGCGTTTAAGAAAAACCCCATCGAGGCGCTCGACGAGGATACGCTCGACACGATCAATCGCTTCTTTGAAAACAACCTCAATGTTTCGGAGACGGCGCGCAAGCTCTACGTCCATCGAAACACTTTGGTATACCGGTTGGAAAAAGTCAAGAAGATCACGGGCCTGGATCTGCGCGAGTTTGAAGATGCCATTCTCTTCAAGGTCGCGGTCATGGTAAAGAAATACCTCGATTCTCAGAACACCGCCAAGTTCTGAGTTCGCATCCGGGCGGGCGCAAGCCCAACATATTGGAGGACATCTTATGGTTCAAATGAACGATGTGAGGATGGTCTACGGAAACACGGAAGCCGAGGCGCTCAGTGGCGTCAGCTTCACGATCAACGAAGGGGAATTCGTGTTTCTGGTCGGACCGTCGGGCTCCGGCAAGACGACGATCATCAAGCTGATCACCGGCGAGCTGAGTCCCACATCCGGACAGATCACGGTCAACGGCTTTGACATGCAGGGCATCAAGCGCCGCAAGCTGCCGAAGCTGCGCCGGACTCTGGGCGTCATTTTTCAGGATTTTCGCCTGATCGACAAAATGACGGTGTATGAAAACGTTGCGTTTGCCATGCGTGTGGTCGGAGCGTCCAATAAGGAGATCCGCCGCCGTGTGCCGCAGGTGCTCGAGCTGGTCGGCCTTGTCGACCGGGAAAAACGCTATCCGGCGGAGCTGTCCGGCGGTGAGCAGCAGCGCGTGGCCGTGGCCCGTGCGCTGGCCCACAGCCCCAAACTGGTGATCGCCGACGAGCCCACCGGCAACATCGACCCGGAGCTGAGCCTGGAAATGATGCAGCTGCTGGAGCGGGTGAGCAAAATGGGAATCACGGTGCTGGTGGTTACCCACGAGCACGAGCTGGTGCACCGTTTCCATCAGCGTGTGGTCACCCTGAGCCATGGGCGCATCGTCTCGGACGTGCCCGCAGACCCCGTGGCCGCCGCCGAGGATGATCTTTCGCTGGATGTTGCCGCCTTTGATGCGGACGATGCGTCCGCTGCCAAAAAGGAGGTGGCTGCCGTATGATGCGTCCCTCTACCTTCTTTTTCCTTACCCGGCGCGGTGTGCGCAACTTGGGCAAGCACTGGGCCATGACCATTGCCTGCATCGCTTCCCTGAGCGTGTGTATGACCCTGAACATCTTTGCCAGTCTGGCCGAGGTGAATGTGGGCAGCATGGTGTCCTATCTGGGAAGCCAGAACGAGACAGTGGTCTATCTGGACCCCGAATGTGATGATGCCACCGCCGCGCAGGTAGGTGAGACCCTTTCGGCTATGCCGGGGGTCAGCGGGGTGCAGTACGTTTCCAAGCAGGACGTGCTTGACACCTACCGCGGTTATATGCAGGATTATTCCTCCCTGTGGGATGAATTTGAGACCGACAACCCCTTTAAGGCCAACTACCGAGTCACCCTGAGCGACCTGACCCAGATGGAGCGCATGAGCGTGAAGATGCAGGCCATCCCGGGCGTTGTCAGCGTTGCTGCCCCGGTGGAGATGACCAATGTCTTTGTGGAGATCCAGAAGGCAGTCACCAAGGGTGGCCGCATGATCGTGATGGTGCTGATGGTGGTCAGCATCATCACGGTGGGCAGCACCATCCGTCTGAGCGTTTTTGCCCGCCGCCGCGAGATCGAGATCATGAAGTATGTGGGCGCCACCAACCGCATGGTCACCCTGCCTTTCTTTGTGGAGGGCCTGACCATGGGTCTGATCTCCGGCGTGCTGACGGCGGGTGTTAGTCTTGGCTGTTACACCTATGTGGTCAACGCCGCTGGTGGTCTGGGCGGCATCTGGCAGATGCTCATGGGCCGCGCACTGGTGCCGGTGGCAAACGTGCTGCCGACCATCGTGGTAACAAGCCTGCTCAGCGGCGCCATCGTAGGCGGCGTGGGCAGTACGTTCTCTATCCGCAAACATCTGAATGTGTGACCGAAAGGAGCCGCGTTTTATGAGTAAAGCGATGCACGCAAAGCCCTTCCGGCTCACAGGCCCTTATACCGCCCGGCACGCCCGGCCGGAAAGCCCCCGCAGCAAGCTGATCCGTGCGGTCAGCCTTGGGCTGGCCTGTGTCTGCCTGCTGCTGACAGCCACGGTGTACCCGGCCTCGGCAGCTACCAATAGCACCAGCATGGCCAGCTTGCAGAGTAAGCTGGATAAGCTTTCCCAGTCTATCAATCAGCATAAAAAGGAGCTTTCGGACGCCAAAAAGAAGGAGTCCGCCGCAAAGGCGCTGGAAAGCGAACTGAAAGAGCGGGTCACCGTTCTGCAGGATCAGATCAGTGTGCTGGGCGGTCAGATCGCTGCGGTGCAGAACAGCATTGGCGAGAAGGAACAGCAGATCGGTGTGATGCAGACCCAGATCACGGACAAGCAGACCCAGATCGAGGAAAAGCAGAACGAGATCGACGGTCAGTGGGATGATTTCAAAAAGCACATGGCTGCCATGCAAGAGCTGCGCGACGGCGGAAGCGTGGCCATGCTGAGCGCAGTGAACGACCTGTATGAGCTGCTGACTTTCAACGAGGTCATGCAGGACATCTCCATCAAGGACACCGAGATCCTGGACAACATGAAGAACGCCAAGGAAGCGCTGGAAAGCGATAAGCTGACGCTGGAATCCCAGCGCAGCGAGCTGCAAAGCAAAAAGGCAGATCTGGATGCCCAGAACAGCCAGATGCGTGCCAAGCAGAACGAGCTCAACTCCAGCGTGGCCGCCGCCCAGATGAGCGCTGCCGAGGCACAGCAGGCCCAAAAGGACGCGCAGGCCGCCATTGAATCGGACGAGATGAACTATGAGGCCGTCAAGAAGCAGATCCAGAAGATGATCGCCGCGGCCGCTGCCTCCAAGCCCACCCTGAGCTTTACCGGCTTCATCTGCCCGCTCAAGAGCTATAGCCGCATTTCCAGTGAGTACGGCTGGCGCAAGAACCCCGTTACGGGGGTCAACAAGCTCCACGCCGGTACCGACTTTGCCGCCCCGGGCGGCACGCCCATCTATGCAGCCGCCAGCGGTTATGTGCAGGTGGCGGGCTGGTCCAGCGGCGGCTACGGCAACTATGTCATCATCTACCACGGCAAAATGTCCGATGGCAACCAGTACAGCACCCTGTACGGCCACATGCGGTCGGTCGCCACCTCGGCGGGCAAGTATGTCCAGCAGGGTGAGGTCATCGGTTATGTGGGCAGCACGGGCAACTCTACCGGCAACCACCTCCATCTGGAGGTCTGGAAGGGCGGCTCCAAGGCCAATGCCGTCAACCCCCGTGGTTATATCCCCATGAAATAATCTGCATTGTATCAAAGGAGGCCGTCAGGGCTTATGAAGGAAGAAAAACGCAAGCGCATCCTGCGCGTGGGCTGTCTGATCCTGGCAGGGATCTTTGCACTTTCCATGCTGGGCAGCGTGGTTATGATGCTGCTGGTCTGACAGAGGAGGGAAAAAGATGAACCGTAAGATATCGGTCGGCATGGCGGTCAGCATCGTCATCCTGGCCATGACCGTTACCTTTTCCATCACCATGCTGGTGGCGATGCGCCTGTTTGACAGCACCGTTTCCAGCGTGAAGGAAAAGGAAAGCATGTACAACAAGATCGCTGAGGTGGACCGCTATGTCCGCAGCAACGATTACTATCCCATCGACGAGACCACCCTCTACGACCGCCTGACGGCTGGCTACCTGCTGGGCACCGGCGACAAGTACGCCCGCTATTTCAGCGCCACCGCCTATACGGAGCTGATGAACACCCAGAACGGCACCCTGATCGGCATTGGCGTGGAGCTGGCTGTGGATCAGTCCGGCTATGCCAAGGTCATCAAAGTCTATGATGAATCCCCCGCCAAGGAGGCCGGCATTCAGGTCGGCAACTACATCACCGCTGTGGACGGCACCGATGTCAAGAGCATGAGCAGCGTGGATGCCATCCAGACCCGCCTGCGCGGCGAGAGCGGCACCACCGTCAATGTGACCTGGCTGGACAGCGAGGCCGCCGAGCATACCGCTGACCTGACCCACTCCGGCTACAGCTCCACCACCGTGGATTACCAGATGGTGCAGGGCAATGTGGGCTACATCCGGATCTGCCAGTTTGATTCCACCACCCCCAGCGAGCTGGATTACGCCATCCGCAGCCTGAGCGCCAGCGGCGCAGGCAGCCTGGTGTTTGATCTGCGCGATAACGGCGGCGGCCTGCTGGACGATGCCATTCAGTGCATCGACCTGATCGCCCCGGAGGGCACGCTGGCCTTTGCTGAGGACAAGAACGGCACCCAGACCCTGCTGGGCACCAGCACCAGCGAATCCCAGATCGGCCTGCCCGTTGTCTGCCTGGTCAACGGAAGCACTGCCAGCGCTGCGGAGCTCTTTGCCAGCAGCCTGCGCACCCTGAATGGTGCCCGCCTGGTGGGCACCACCACGCAGGGCAAGGGCACCATCCAGAGCAGCCCCCAGCGCCTGTCCGATGGCAGTGCCGTGGTGGTCACCGTGGCAAAGCTGGTCTGCGGCGATGGCAGCTGCTTTGACGGCACCGGCCTGACCGTGGATGTGGAGCGCCCCCTGACTGCGGACGAGCAGACCGCATACTATGATTATACTGTGGAGAACGATCCCCAGATCCAGCGTGCCGTGAGCACTGCCCAGCAGATGAGCGGCACCACCACCGTGAGCGGTGTCAACGAGGCTGCTTCCAGTGAAGCTGCCGACAGTGCCGCCGCCGAGAGCGTAGCGGAAGGGGACGCTGAGGCTGCATCTGCCGAGAGCACTCCGGCAGAGACTGCGCCCGCCGAAAGTGAAGCGGCAGGGGAGAGCACTGCATCCAGTAGTCAAGAATAAGAGAACAACCCTCTCCGTCAGCGCTGACGCGCTGCCACCTCTCCCGAAGGGTGAGGTCTTGGCAATTCATGCAAAGTTTGCGGTTTTGTCAAAAGCTCCCCCTTTGGGGGAGCTGGCGAGCGAAGCGAGACTGAGAGGGTTATTTTGGAAAAGAAAGGATAGAGCCATGCCCGAACTGACTGACCTGTCTTATGTGCGCGCCCTGTGCGAAAAATATGATTTTGCCCTCTCCAAGGGCTTTGGCCAGAACTTTATCGTCAACCCCGGCCTGCCCCCCAAGATCGTGGATGCCAGCGGCGTGGACAAGCGCTACGGCGTGCTTGAGATCGGCCCCGGCATCGGCGTGCTGACCCGGGAGCTGGCAAAGCGGGCAGCAAAGGTGGTCTCCATCGAGGTGGATGAGCGCCTGCCGCCCCTGCTGGCCGAGACCATGGCCGGTGTGGACAATTTCAAGCTGGTGCTGCAGGATGTGCTCAAGGTGGATCTGAAAGCCCTGATCGCGCAGGAGTTCCCCGGGATGCCGGTGGCAGTCTGCGCCAACCTGCCCTACTATATCACAAGCCCCATTGTGATGAAGCTGCTGGGTGACCGCCTGCCCATCGAGAGCCTGACTGTGATGGTGCAGAAGGAGGCAGCCGATCGTCTGGCTGCCGCTCCGGGCACCCGGGCCTCCAGTGCCATCAGCTGTGCGGTGAGCTATTACGCGACCTCTAAGATGATGTTCACCGCCGCCCCGGGCAGCTTTTATCCGGCCCCCAAGGTGACCAGCGCTGTGGTGCGGATGGAGATCCGCCCCACCCCCGCCGTGCAGGTGGAGGACGAGGAGGGCTACTTTGCCCTTGTCCGCGCGGCCTTTGGCCAGCGGCGCAAGACTGCGGCCAATGCCATTGCCAGCGGCCTGGGGATGCCCAAGGATGCCGTGACCGCTGCCATTGAAGCCGCCGGTTTCGATGCCCGCATCCGTCCTGAGGCCCTGACGCTGGAGGATTTTGCAAAGATCCAGAACGCTCTGGCCCGGTGACTTGTTTTAATAATTCGGTTTTCCAAAAGCAGGAGCTCTTCGCAAAGCGTGGAGCGCCTGCTCTTTTAGAATATAAAGCAGAAAATACAGTGTCCATTTGACAAGAACAATTCCGGTTGTTTTGTCCGCAGCATTGTCTGTTAAATTTCCTGCACGCTTTACCATGTAAAAGCAAATATATTTCATCGTTTTTGCGCGGCAGACTTTGCTTTTTGAAGAAAAAGCTGTGTGTGTTCCATTGACATCTTTTTATTTCAATGGTACAATATATGACGTGTTAAGGTTTTGCGGGAGGAGCACAGGTGCAGACAGAGGGGTCTGTTTCTGCGCTCTTTTGTATTCCCTGGCAATACAGGATTCAAAAAACCTCCGCAGAATAGTGGGAAAACAGCAGGACATCCCGCCCTGCACCATGAACTGAAGCACGGAATTATTATAGGGAGGAAAACACAATGAACAACAACTACGAGTCTCATGCAATCAGCCGCCGCAGCTTTCTGAAGGCTTCCGGTGTCGTTGGTGCCGCCGGCATTCTGGCCGCCTGCGGCGGCAACTCTGGCAGCAGCTCCACCGCCGCTTCCTCTGGTGCTACCAGCGCTCCCAACACCACCGGCGCTACCCCGCTGAAGGAGTTCATCTCCTGGGAGAGCACCAACCGTGAGCTGGAGAGCTGGAACATGCTGTACAGCCAGATGGCTTCCGACATGAATGTCACCACCAACCTGTGGGAAGGCCTGCTGAGCTTTGACTGCTACGGCAAGGCTGTGCCTTCCGTGGCCAAGGAGTGGAGCCACAATGAGGACTCTTCCGTTTGGACCTTCAACCTCCGCGACGATGTGGACTGGGTGGATGTGAACGGCGAGGTCAAGGCTCACCTGACCAGCAAGGACTTCCTCGTGGGTCTGGAGTGGGTGCTGAACGCAGCCAAGAACCAGGCCAACAACACCTCCATGCCCAACGAGACCCTGACCGGTGCTGCTGATTACTATCAGAAGACCAGCGATATGGGCGATGCTGCTGCCGACCTGACCTACCAGGATATGCTGGATGCAGGCGTGGGCGTTGAGGCTCCGGATGACTACACCCTGGTCTTCACCTGCAAGGATCCCTGCCCCTACTTCGATACCGTTGCTGCCTACACCAGCTTCTACCCCGTCTCTGAGGATCTGATCAACGAGCTGGGCATCGAGGGCTTCCGTGCATGCGATTACACCAACATGTGGTACAATGGTCCCTATGTGGTGGAGGAGTTCATCAGCCAGAACACCAAGAGCTACATCCCCAACCCCAACTACTATGCAGCTGACGATGTGTCCCGCTTCGACCGCTTCACCGTCACCATGATCAGCGACGGCACCGTCACCTTCCAGCTGTATCAGAACCGTGAGCTGGACGAGATGGATGTGGGCGAGAGCACCCTGACCACCATCCAGGCCGATCCCAACAGCGAGTACAATGCTCAGCTGTGCGAGAAGCGTCCCAAGAAGTACAGCTACCAGATGCACTTCAACTATCAGAAGAACAACGAGGACGGCACCCCCGACGACAACTGGAACAAGGCCATCGCCAACACCGCCTTCCGTCAGTGCTTCTACAAGGGCCTGGAGCTGACCAACTGGTATGCACGTACCAACAAGATCAACCCCCTGAAGTGCGAGAACGACTGCTACACCATGCCCGGTGTCTGCTACAACACCCAGGGCCAGGAGTACTCCACCCTGGTTGCCAAGGAGATGGGTTTCGACGGCGAGGCTTACGACGGCAAGACCATGATCCGTCTGCGCGCCAACAACGGCGACATCGCTGACCTGAAGAAGCAGGCTATGGACGAGCTGAGCGCCATCGGCGTCACCTTCCCCGTCCACTGCTACCACTACATCAAGAGCGGCGACACCACTGCTCTGGATACCGCCACCGTTCTGAAGCAGTGCTTCTCCGAGAGCCTGGGCGATGACTTCGTCGTGCTGGACATCGGCACCTACGTCTCTTCCCTCTACAAGGAAGTCCGTAACGTCCAGCTGCACTCCATCCTGCAGAACGGCTGGGGCGCAGACTTCGGCGACCCCGTCAACTTTGTGGGTCAGGAGATCCTGCACGACTCCAACGCCTACTACGCCGTCAACTACTCCAACATCCAGCTGGTGGCGGAGGATCCCGCCGATTACCAGAAGGAGCTGGTAGACGAGTTCGAACAGTTCACCGACCTGGTCAACGCGGCCAACGCCATCGTGGACGACACCGACGCCCGCTATGAGGCTTTCGCAAAGGCCGAGGCCTACATGATCAACAACTCGCTGGCTGTCCCCTGCTACTACGATGTCCGCTGGTGCCTGACCCACGTCAACGAGTACACCAAGATCAACGCCATGTTCGGCCCCTGCAACTTCAAGTACGTCAACTGGGAGACCAGCGAGGACGCCTACACCACCGCTCAGTACGAGGAATTTGCCAAGGCTTTCGACGCCGCAAAATCTTAACTTTTTCTTAACTCTTTTCCGCCGGGAGTTCCTGCTTCCGGCCTGTATCCCACACACGGGAGCTGTTCTTAACCCAAGAACAGCTCCCGTTGTTTTGTTTTTGGGCCTGTTTATCTTATTTTCGTCACTCTTCATCACAGTAAAGTAAATTTATTTTATCTCCATGCAGAGTACGGCTTTCTTTTGGAAGAAAAGGCATTTTACATTCCATTGACAACTATTTATTTCGATGGTACAATATATGTCGTGTTAAGGATTTTGCGGGAGGAGCACAGGCACAGGCAGAGGGGTCTGTTTCTGCGCTCTTTTGTATTCTCTGGCAAAACACCAGGGGCAAAACTCG
>OHKG01000494.1_pt1 | contig 16405 bp, 18 predicted proteins | sample 1568701 | NCBI WGS metagenome assembly OHKG01 (sample SAMEA3879529, study PRJEB24766) | human gut metagenome | biome: human-associated habitat; feature: feces | place: USA | collected 1985/1987 | reverse complement strand
CGCATCTATCCTCGTGAAGCTGTGGATGGCGCTGTTCTGCGGCGGACTGAGCCGCCGCATCGGCTCGACCGCCCTGCGCGCCACAGTTACAGTGCTCGACTGGACTTATTTCAAGTTCAATCCCATTGTCTGGGCGTTCAAGTATTTCTTCCTCGGCTACAATGTTTTCGATCATTTCTTCGACGCATATTGATTTAAGGAGAATATATAAATGAAAAAGAACTTCAAGCGCGTTCTGTCGGCTGCGCTGGTTATCGTGATGCTGTTCACCGCTTTCCCGGCGGCGTTCGCGTTCGGCTCGAAAGAGACGGATTATACGATAATCAGCCCCTATGAGCAGGTCGACTGGAACACATGGAAAACTTATAAAGCAAACCTCCACGCACACTGCGACGCGAGCGACGGCGACCCGACGCTCGACGAGATGGTCGAGGAATATTACAAGGCGGACTATGATATCCTTGCGATGACCGACCACGGCGTTATCACAAACGGCTGGACGAGTGAGCGAGAGACGAACGGCATTTTCAACAAGTTCAGAAAAGTCTACCCGATGAGCGAAGAAAACTACGAGCGCATCACAAAGGGACTTGACCGCGGCGGCAGAGGCATGACCGATATCCGCGGCGGAATCGAATGCAATATGGCTGTTATCTCGAAGACTCATGTCAACGGATATTTCACCACCTACGGACAGGGAGAGTGGGGAATCGAAAACGATTACAGAACCGCTCCCGTTGAAATCGAAAAGGCGGGCGGCTATTCCGTGCTCAACCATGTCGGCGACTGGGTCGATTCCGGCAGATTCCCGCACCGTTCTCACTGGAACGTCTACATAGCCTATTTCGCGGGCATATTCATCGACTGCCCGAGCTGCCTCGGCATGGAGATAGTCAACAACACCGACAGAGTCACCCGCGGCGACCGCGAGCTCTGGGATGAACTGCTTCAGGTTGTTATCCCCAAGGGCAGAAATATCTGGGCTTTTGCCGATGACGATTCCGAAAAGCTTAACGAGGTCGGCAGATCTTTCGAGTTCTTCGTCCTGCCCGAGAACAACGAAGCGAATGTCAAAAAGGCGATGAAAGACGGCAACTTCTTTGCCGCGAGCAAATATTACAAGACCACCGACGGAGTCGGCGACTTTGACGGCGACGGCAATGTGCCGCTCGTGACCGATATCAAAGTCGACCAAAAAGCGAACACGATAACCGTCGCCACCGATCCTACCCGCGACTGCCAGGTCATCGAGTGGATAGCTGACGGCAAAGTTATCGCCACGGGCAACACCATAGACCTCAACGACTATGAAAAGGATCTCGGCTGCTATATCCGCTTCCAGATGAAGGGCAGCGGCGGCGTGACCTATTCTCAGCCGTTCGAGCTTCAGTACAAGGGCAGAATAGATAAGCCTGTCCCCAGCTGGGCGCTCTGGGTCTTCAAGACCGAAGCGGGTCAGAAGTTCATGAAGTTCTATCATTCCCATTCTTTCGCTCTCGGTGCGCTCATCGCCGAGAAGATAAGAATTCTCATCGAGGATAACATCAAAAAGTAAACTGCGGCACTTCTCTGGCTTTTCCCGGAGGGGTGCTCTGTGCTTTGAAAGCACTTTTTCTTATAACTTTGATATCTTTGTTAAATTTTTGTGTCGCGGTACAAAAATAATTTGAAAAATGAAGATTGTTTATTATTTTTGCATATTGTCTTTTGCTATGTTGGTGATATAATTTAGTAGCTGAAAGAAGCAGAAATAGTATATATAATAGGTATACCAAAGATGTATACCAAAACAGCGCAAAAGAGGTGCAGTTATGGAAAGCATCATTAAAACGATAGTCGATATGGACAAGCGCGCGAGAAAGCGCACCATGGAGGAACAGGAGTTCTTCGACAAGGCGGATTCCGAGCTTGCCGAGCAGGCGAAGAAGATTCAAGCTGAGGAGCAGGAGCGCACCGACAGCGAGATAGCAAAGACCGCATCCGAATATGACGCAAAGCTGAAAGCGGCTCTCGACGAGATAGAGAAGAAGGCTCAGGCAGTCTCCGATACTCTCGACGAGCAGAGCAAGGCTAATCGCGAAAAATGGGCGCAGGAGCTCGCCGACAGAGCCGTGAACGCCGACTGATCAGATTTTTTTGAAAGGAAGTGTGCCGTATGACAGTTTCGTCCGCCGCAAACGCAGTGCTCGCAAAGGCTCGTGCTATGTACGGCAAACGCCTGACCGCGCAGAACTACACAGATCTGCTCGCCTGCCGTTCCGTCAACGAGGCGGCGGCTTATCTGAAGGCTCACACCGCCTATGCCGACGCGTTCGAGGGCGTGACAATGGGCTCGCTCAGACGTTGGCAGATAGAAATACTGCTCAGGGAGCATCTTTCAAACAACTTCGCTTCCCTTTGCAGATATGAAAAATCCATCGGCGACGGCTTTTATAAATATTTCGTGACGCTGAGCGATGTTGATATGCTGCTCCATTCGGTGCGCTATCTCAACAGCCGCCACCCGGAGAAGAACCTCGCCAAAGTGCCCGACTTCTTCGTGCGCCACTCGGAGCTCAACGCCGCAGCGCTTGAGACCGCGACAAATGTTGATCTGCTTTTGGCGGCAGTCGAGGGCTCACCGTATAAAGCGGTTCTTGTCCCGTTTGCCTCTGTCGGTTCCGACGGCAGACCCGATTATTTCGCCATGGAGCTGGCGCTCAACAAATATCTCCACTCGCAGGCGGAGGCGCTCATCAAAAAGAACTACAAGGGCAAGGAACGCAAGGAGCTTGACGCGATGCACGCGTTCGACACGGATGCCGAGAATATCGTCTCGCTCTACAGGCTCAAGCGTCTTACCAATATGCCGCAGAGTGTGCTCACCACGATGCTGATGCCCGGCGGAACGCTCGATGAGAAGGCGCTGACAGGATTTATGGAAGCGCCGGATGCCGAAAAGGCTCTCCAAACTCTCAAAGGCACGGCGTATGCTGCGTTTGCCAAGCGGGGTGACAAATCTGTCGAGCAGGTGAGTGCAAAGCTCAGATATGACCGCGCGAAAGGGCTTGTGCGGTTTTCAACCTTCCCGAGTGTCGTGATGATGAGTTATGTCGCGCTCGCGGAGAATGAAGCAGAAAATCTTACCCACATTATTGAGGGTATAAGATATAATATTCCGCCCGAAGAAATAAGCCGGTTTCTTATCGGCGTGGGCGACTGACAGCTTTTTAAGAGTTTAAAAGGACGGTGATAAACCTTGGCAGTTGCAAAAATGAAGCTTGTTAAAGTCACAGGTCCGCTCGACCAGCTTAACAATTTCATTTCAACCTGCTGCTTGGACGGATCGTTCCATCCCGAGCAGGCAACGCAGTATATGTCTGCGTCAATGGGTTATTCGACGCTCAGCGAGGAAAACCCGTATGCGCCGATGCTGCAAAAAATAGAGGAGCTTATCCGCGAGAATGATTCCGCGCCCGACCCGACGATAGTCGGCGACCGCTCTCGTGAGATTCAGCTCGACGATAAGACCAGCGCCTACATCGACGAACTGGACGAAAAATTGTCCGCGATGCACGATGAGTACAAGGAGCTTGAGGATCAGCTCGAGCAGTGCCGAAACGGCATTGCAAAATATGAGCATTTCACGGGCTTCGATGTCGGACTCGATGAGCTGTTCAACTGCAAGTTCATCAAAACCCGCTTCGGTCATATGCCAAAGGAGAGCTACGAAAAGCTCGTCGCCTATGACGACGACCCCTATGTGCTCTTCATCCCGTGCTCGACCGATGCGACCGACTATTGGGGCGTCTACTGCGCGCCGAGAGAGCGCGTCGACGAGGTCGACAGCATCTTCGCGGGACTCAATTTCGAGCGTCTCCAGGTTCCATCGGCAGTCGGTACCGTTGAGCAGGTAATAGATCAGCTCAAGAGCAATATCGAGATTATCGAGGGCGACTTAAAGCAGCTTGACGAGCGCGCCGCAGCACTCTGGAAAGAGAACCGCAAACGCTGCAACGAGATATATACGAAGCTCGTCGATCTCAATACAGTCTTTGAGATGCGCCGCTACGCCGCGTGCCACAACAAGTATTTCTTCTATGTTGGCTGGGTGCTCGCACACGATTCAAAGGCGTTCGAGAAGAAAGCGGAGGCTATAGAGAATGTCGAAGTCGAGGAGAATGACCCCGACAAGAGTTCCGGAAAGACTCCGCCCGTGAAGCTCAGAAACCCCGCGATATTCAAGCCCTATGAATACTTCGTCGATATGTACGGCCTGCCGTCATATTCGGATATCGATGTCACGGGCTTCGTTGCGATAACTTATACACTGCTGTTCGGTATCATGTTCGGCGATCTCGGCCAGGGACTTGTGCTCTTCCTGCTCGGTATCCTCGGCTGGAAGATAAAGAAGATGCCCCTCGCGCGCATACTTATTCCGTGCGGTCTTTCGAGTGCGGTGTTCGGCTTCGTGTTCGGCTCGGTGTTCGGATATGAAGATATGCTCGACCCCGTCTATCATGCGCTGGGCATGGCGTCAAAGCCGCTGAGCGTTATGGATTCGATAAATACCGTTCTGATAGTTGCTATCGGCATAGGCGTCGTCCTTGTCGTGACTGCGATGCTCCTGAATGTAATATCCTGTCTCAAGCATAAGAAGATAGGCGAAGCGATATTCAGCAACAACGGACTTGTCGGCATACTGTTCTATCTCGCGGGCGTTGCGTTCTGCGTAGCGTTCATGAACGGTCCCCAGGTTCTCCCGAACAGCGTGCTGTTCAGCGTCATGGGCGTCTGCGCCGTGCTGCTCTATATCAAAGAGATACCGATCGGCATTATCGACAAGCATCCTGACTGGAAGCCCGACAGCATCGTTGACTTCCTGCTCCAGAACCTGTTCGAGCTTATCGAATATGTCCTGTCCTATTTCAGCAACACCGTGTCCTTCCTTCGTGTCGGCGCGTTTGTTATAGTCCACGCCAGTATGATGATGGTCGTGTTCACCCTCGGCGGTGACGGCAGCAACATCCCCGTTATCATCATAGGCAACATTATTGTCATCGCCCTTGAAGGTCTGCTTTCGGGCATTCAGGGACTGCGTCTTGAGTTCTACGAGATGTTCAGCCGCTTCTATGAGGGCGGCGGCAGGGCGTTCACACCCGCCAAGCTCGAGCAGGCTCAGACGAATCTGAAAACTAAAATTGCCGGTAAAAAGGCCAAAAAGGCTTTAGCCAATAAAGACTAATCGGAGGTAAAGTAAAATGACAACTCTTTTTTATTCCGTTATGATCGTAGTTCCCGCGGCGGTGCTTCTCGCATCCGTTGTGTACACAATGAAGAAGCACTCTGAGGGTCAGAGCATCAAAAAGAGCCTTCGCATGAACGCGGCAACTTTCGCCGTCATGGTTCTGCTCGTCGCAGGCTGCGCTATGGGCGCTTTTGCAACCGGCAGCGAGGACACTACCGCAGCTCCGGCTGATACAACCGCCGCTCAGGCTTCCGACGCAGTCGCCGAGAGCGCAGAAGCGACAACCGTTAAAGATAACTCCAAGGGTCTCGGACTTCTTGCCGCAGGTCTTGTTACCGGTCTTGCCGGTATCGGCGGCGGTATCGCAGTTGCCGCCGGCGCTCCCGCAGCTATCGCCGCAACGAGCGAGGATCCCAAGGCATTCGGTAAAGCGCTTATCTTCGTCGCCCTCGGTGAGTCGATAGCCCTTTACGGTGTCGTTATCTCCATACTTATCCTCAACAAGGTCTGACGCCCTCAGGGCAGAAGAACGGCAGTGTAAAGCAATATAACTTTACACTGCGTTGAAAGGAACGGAAGTTATGCGTTTTTATTTGATAAGCGACAATGCCGATACGCTTGTCGGAATGCGCCTTGCGGGTATCGACGGAGAGCTTGTGCACGACGCCCAGTCGGTCGAGGATGCGGTCAACCGCTGCCTCGCCGATGAAGAGGTCGGCATCATTCTCATCACGCGCCCGCTGTGTGAGCTGTGCGGCGATTTCATAACGCAGGCAAAGCGCAGCTACGATAAGCCGCTGATAGTCGAGATACCAGACCGCCACGGTTCGCAGGGGAGCGACTCCATCGCGCGCTATGTGCGCGACACTATCGGCATAAAGATTTGAGGTGTTTAACCAATGCTCAATCAGGAAGAAAGAGCCGCAAAGTTTTTTGACGCCATAACCAAGGACGCCGAGGAACGCCACGAGGAGATGACCCGCAAGACCCGCGAAACGGTCGAAAGCGGACTTGAAAAGGCAAAGACGAAGGCGCACTCCCAGGCTCAGGCTAAAATAGAGCGCGAGCGTATGCTCAAGGAGCAGGAGTTCAACCGCACCGTCGCCAATGAGAGAACTCAACAGCGCGCCCGCCTGACCGACAAGCGCGGCGCAATTACCGACGAGGTTTTCGGTGACGCGCGTGAAAAGCTTGTTGCCTTTACAGAGTCGGATGGCTACGCGGATTTTCTCAAAAAGAGCGCGGCAGGTTTTGCGGCGGTTTTTCCGCAGGGGGATGTGACCGTCTATGTCCGCCCCGGCGATATGCGCTTTGCGGATGATATAAAGAAAGCTTTCGGCAGGGACTGCAAGGTCGAGAGCAGCGATGAAATAACCATTGGCGGATGCCGCGCCGGAGTTGCCGGCGGCAGCACCGTGGCTGACGATACGCTCGACACACGCCTTGAAGCTCAGCGCGAGTGGTTCCTCGAAAATTCGGGAATGTCAGTAATACTTTAACGGTCGGAGGTGAACGGCTTGTCCGAGAATAATGTTATATACGGAATAAACGGACCCGTCGTTACGATAAAGGGCGAGACGGGACTGAGCATGATGGAGATGGTCTATGTCGGCGAGAAGCGGCTTGTCGGCGAAGTCATACGCCTTGACAAGGATCTCACCACCATTCAGGTCTACGAGGAGACGACCGGGCTCAAGCCCGGCGAGCCGGTCTATGCTACCGGCGGCGCAATGTTCGCCACCCTCGGCCCCGGAATAATCAGAAATATATTTGACGGAATCGAGCGCCCGCTTTCGGCTATCGCCGAGCACAACGGCGCGTTCATATCAAAGGGCTGCGCCGAGAGCGCGCTCGACGAGGAGCGCGAGTGGCAGGTCAATATGCTCGTCAAGCCCGGCGATAAGCTCAAGGGCGGCGATATCTACGGCGAATGCCCCGAGACTCCCGTCGTCAAGCACAAATTCATGGTACCGCCCGGACTTGAAGGCGAAGTTGTCGATGTCAAGTCCGACGGAAAATACAAGATAAACGATACTATCGTTACCCTCAGGGACAAGAAGGGGAAAGACCACGAGCTGACCCTCTGCCAGCGCTGGCCTATCCGTATCCCGCGTCCCGTCAACCGCAGACTGCCTGCGCAGCGTCCGCTGATAACCGGTCAGCGTGTCATAGATACGCTCTTCCCGATAGCAAAGGGCGGCGCGGCGGCAATCCCCGGCGGATTCGGAACCGGTAAAACAATGACCCAGCATCAGCTTGCAAAGTGGTGCGACGCGGATATTATAATCTATGTCGGCTGCGGCGAGCGCGGCAACGAGATGACCCAGGCTCTTAAAGAGTTCGGCGAGATATCCGACCCGCGTACAGGCAAGCCCCTGACGGACAGAACGGTGCTCATAGCGAACACCTCGAATATGCCCGTCGCCGCGCGTGAAGCTTCAATATACACCGGCATCACCCTCGCCGAGTATTACCGCGACATGGGCTATCACACGGCTATCATGGCGGACTCCACCTCCCGTTGGGCTGAGGCTCTGCGTGAGATATCCGGACGCCTTGAAGAGATGCCCGCCGATGAGGGATTCCCGGCTTACTTGCCGTCGAGACTTTCCGAGTTCTATGAGCGCGCAGGCTATGTTAAGAACCTAAACGGCACGGAGGGCTCGATAACGATAATCGGCGCTGTTTCGCCGCAGGGCTCCGACTTTTCCGAGCCTGTTACCCAGAACACGAAGCGTTTCACCCGCTGCTTCTGGGCGCTCGATAAGTCGCTCGCCTATGCGCGTCACTATCCTGCGATAAACTGGAATACGAGCTATTCCGAATATGTCAATGACCTGTCCGCATGGTACTATGACAACGCGGGTCCGGAATTCATGAACTACCGCGACGAGCTGTGCTCGATTCTGCTCGAGGAGAACAGCCTTATGGAGATAGTCAAGCTTATCGGCGCGGACGTTCTGCCCGACGACCAGAAGCTTGTTATGGAAGTGGCAAGGGTCATCAGAGTCGGCTTCCTGCAGCAGAACGCCTTCCACAAGGAGGACACCTATGTTCCGCTCGCGAAGCAGATGAAGATGATGGAAATAATCCTCTATCTCTATCATCAGTGCCGCGAGGTCGTCGCAAAGCAGGTGCCGATCTCGAAGATAACGAAGCTCGGTCTGTTCGATAAGCTCGTCAAGATAAAATACGATGTGCCCAACGACAGACTCGATATGTTTGACGATTACCGCACTGAGATAGACAAGGCGCTCGCTCCGCTGCTGCGCTGAGTCCGCTTATTCTGAAGGCAAGGAAGGATTTAAACAGCTATGATTTTTGAACACATCGGTTTAAATCAGATAAACGGTTCGCTCGTTGTGCTTGACGGCGTCAAGGGCGCGAGCTACGAGGAAATGGTCGAACTCAGGCTTGAGGACGGCACCTCGCGCGCGGGCCGTATAGTCAAAATAGACGGCGAGCTTGTGGTCATTCAGGTCTTTGAGGGAACTCGCGGAATATCGATGAACAACAGCACGACCGTGCTCTCCGGCAGACCCATGGAGATGCCGCTGTCGCCCGAGATTCTCGGCAGAGTGTTCGACGGCCTCGGCAGACCGATAGACGGCCTTGGTGAGATATATCCCGAGTGCCGCCGCGATGTCAACGGTTCGCCCATTAACCCCGTTTCGCGTGTTTATCCGCGAAATTATATAAACACCGGCATATCTTCTATAGACGCGCTCGCAACGCTTATCAGAGGTCAGAAGCTCCCGATATTCTCAGGCTCCGGCATGAAGCATAACGAGCTCGCCGTTCAGATAGTGCGTCAGGCAAACGTTGCCGACGGCGACGATTTTGCAATCGTCTTCGCCGCCATGGGCGTCAAGAACGATGTCGCCGAGTATTTCCGCACTTCGTTTGAAAACGCGAATGTCATGAACCGTGTTACGATGTTCATGAACCTCTCGAACGACCCGATAATCGAGCGTATCATCACGCCTCGCTGCGCGCTGACCGCCGCCGAATATCTCGCGTTCGATCTCGGCAAGCAGACGCTTGTTATACTGACCGATATGACCTCATATGCCGAGGCTCTTCGTGAGTTCAGCTCGTCAAAGGGCGAGATTCCCGGCAGAAAGGGCTTCCCCGGTTACCTCTATTCCGACCTCGCGTCTCTCTATGAGCGCGCCGGAATAGTCGAGGGCAAGAAGGGTTCGGTCACTCAGATACCGATTCTCACCATGCCCAACGACGATATAACGCACCCCATCCCTGACCTCACGGGCTATATAACCGAGGGTCAGATAGTGCTTGACAGGGGACTCGACTACAAGGGTATCTATCCGCCCGTCAGCGTCCTGCCGTCGCTGTCGCGTCTGATGAAGGACGGCATAGGTGAGGGCTACACGCGCTCCGACCACAGCATGCTCGCAAACCAGCTCTTCGCTTCATACGCCAAGGTGCAGGATGCCAAGGCGCTCGCGTCCGTTATAGGCGAGGATGAGCTTTCCGCATCGGATAAGCGCCTCATGGAGTTCGGCAGAGCGTTCGAAGAGAGATTCATCAACCAGGGCTATGACGAGAACAGGACGATAGACCAGACTCTCGACCTCGGCTGGGAGCTGCTCTCCATGCTGCCCGAATCCGAGCTCGACCGTGTTGATGAGGATGTTCTCAAGGAGCATTATAAGCCCGCACAGCAGTAAAGAAAGGGGGAGAGCGTCATGGCACAGGTATTCCCGACAAAAAGCAATCTGATGAGCACGAAGAAGTCGCTGGATCTCGCCAAGCTCGGCTATGATCTGCTCGACCGCAAAAGAAATATACTCGTGCATGAGATGATGCAGCTCATAGACAAGGCGTCGAAGATACAGCAGGAGATAGACGAGACCTATTCAAAGGCTTATCTTGCGCTCCAGCGTGCGAATGTCACGCTCGGCATGTGCGCCGAGTTCGCGCAGGCGATACCGGTCGATGAGTCGCTCGATATAGATCTTCGCAGCGTCATGGGCGTTGAACTGCCGGTTGTGACTCTCGGCGATGAGAAGCTCGATATGTATTACGGACTCAACTCGACGAATTCACAGCTCGACGAGGCTTATCTGAGCTTCGTGCAGGTCAAGCACATGACCGCAGAGCTCGCGGAGATAGAGAACAGCGTATATCGCCTCGCCGATGCGATAAAGAAAACGCAGAAGCGAGCAAACGCGCTCGACAATATCATGATTCCGCAGTTCACCGCGACGATAAAATATATCACCGAAGCTCTTGAAGAAAAAGAACGCGAGGATTTCTCGCGCCTGAAAGTCATCAAGAGACAGAAGGAAGAAAAAGAGTCGTAAAATCAAATCAGCCCTCCCGCTTGGGAGGGCTTTTGCTTTTTTGCTGTTTCGGTCGCCAAACTTTGTCTGCTAAATTGCAACTTTCTGCTTTGCAACAGTCGTTGAGTATGTGTACAAATTCAGCTTTATTATTCTCTGTTTATAAATCTTTGCTCTTCGTACACTCTGTTCAGATGTGCAATTTCAGCTTCTTCTTCTCTTATCGGTCTTATAAATATGCGGAATATTGTTATAGGTGTTGCTATTACAAGCGCGATACCACATAAAACCACGATGTAGTTCCATGGCTCATATTTTGCGGCGTTAAAGAAAAAATGAGAGATAAGCGCAGCAATGGCGCCAATAACACCTGTTATAAGCATGCCTAAAGCTCTGCGTCGGCGGTCGCGTTTCCATCTTTGACGTATTTCGTTGAATTGTTTCTGATACTGTTCTTCTGCGGTTCTCATTGTGCTTCTCCTTTTCGCATTATTCCTGTAATTTAACTTTATAAGTTTCTGCGACCAATGTCAATGCTTTTTTACATTTTTTGTAACTGCATATCAGTATCCAAATCTGCAAATCATTGCTATCTTAGCTATTCCAACTCATCAGATAATCTTCTTCCCCGGTCTCTTCATCAATGCCGCGCGAGTCTATTGAAAACAGCTCGCGGCGGTAGAACTTCACGGCTCCGGAGTTTTTTATGTATACATTGAGCGTCAGCCGCGCGTGGTTATTTTTTGCAAAATCCAGCAGTTCTTTTCCGATGCCCATGTTTCGTGCGGCTCTGTCCACGAACAGCCCCTCAATGTGCTCGCCGTTGAGCCCGATGAAGCCGTCGGGTTCGGCTTCATCGTTTTTATGTATATAAACTTCGGCGCAGGGGAGCGCGGCTTTCACCGCTTCAAAATTTTCATCCCAGTAGCTTTCTTTTATGAATCCGTGAGCCTCTTTGTTTGCACTGAGCCATATCTGCATAATGCGCGGCAGGTCGGATTCTTCCAATTTTCTTATCATAGCGATTCTCCGATTTCAATGAAACAGGCGCGGCAGTTTGTTCTGCTGCGCCTGTTGTTATGCTGATTTTATTTTATCAGATACACCGTCGCCGCCATGAGTATCTGACCGGTATAGTATGTCGCGAGCTCGATTGTAACGAGCGGGTTCTTTCTCTTTACGGGCGTGAAATAGACGAATGCGAGCACCGAGTCGCTGATTACAAACACAACCGAAGCAATGGTGGTTATAATAAATGTCAGCGAGTGCGTGAGATAGAGCATATAGCCCGAGACGCAGGCGCAAAGCGCAATGACGAAGAAATAGAACACGCAGAGAATATACATCTTGCTGTCGAGCTTCATCTTGACCGCTTTTATGATAATGGCGATTATCGCGGTTATTACAAACGCCGCTATGTACGGGATTATTGAGAAAGTCGGCTCCGCTTTGTAAAAAGACGCAAGATAGAAGAAATGCCCTATCAGAAACGCGAAAGTGCCGAGCGCGATGAGCTTGTTCTTGTATTTCGGCGCGATCTCTTTTATGCCGAGCAGAACGTCGCCGCCGAGCCCGAACAGCAGTCCGAACGCCACGAGGCAGAAATAGAACGGGTGGACTAATTTATCCGCCTCTTCAATGCGGTAGCAGAAGCCGATAAACGCCATGGACATGAAGCCAAAGCTCGAGATGAACTTGCAGAGCATGCCCTCGAATGATTTTCCCTTGCGGCGCAGAAGAATCGTGAGCGTCGCAAATATCGCCGTCACAACGGAGAGAATGGGGATGAACATATACCAAATATCCTTTCTTTCTTGCCGCGTCGCGGCATAGTTTACTTTTGAGCTGCTTTCTTCACCTTTTCCCAATATTCCCCGGCGGTGCGTTCGGTGCGGTTGTCGCCGAACTCATAGTATACCGCGTCTTTTATCGCGTCCGGCAGATACTGCTGCGGCGCCCAGTGGTTGCGGTATGAATGCGGATAGATATAGAACTGTCCCTTGTTCGGGTTATCCTCGCCGTCGCAGTGGACATTCTGTAATTGCCTCGGAACGGGTCCCGTGCGACCTTTCTGCACATCGGCCATCGCGGCGTTTATCCCGTTGTAGGCGGAGTTTGATTTCGGACTTGTCGCTACAAGCACAACCGCATCCGCGAGCGGTATCCGCGCCTCGGGCAGTCCGAGCATATTCGCCGCGTCAACGGCGGCTTTTACTATAGGTATTATCTGAGGATACGCAAGCCCCACATCCTCGCACGCGCAGACCATCAGCCTGCGGCACGCGCTGACAAGGTCGCCCGCCTCGAGCAGCCGCGCCAGATAGTGGAGCGCCGCGTTCGGGTCGGAGCCGCGCATCGATTTCTGATATGCGGAGATTATGTCGTAGTGCTCGTCGCCCTCGCGGTCGTATCGCATCGCGCTGTGCTGGGTCAGTTCCTGCGCGCGCTGAAGAGTTATCTTGCAAACGCCGCTTTCGTCGGCAGGGGAGGAGAGCACGCACAGCTCAACGGAGTTTATCGCCTTTCTCACATCGCCGCCGCAGGCGTTGGCAATGTGCTCAAACACTCCGTCCTCTATATCATATGTCTCGTGCCGCTCGGTGCCTATATAATCAAATGCACGCTTGACGGCGGGAATTACATCTTCAGCCGAGACAAATTTGAATTCAAACACGGTCGAGCGGCTGAGAATCGCGTTGTATATATAAAAATACGGGTTCTCGGTCGTCGACGCTATAAGCGTTATGTCGCCGTTTTCTATGTATTCGAGCAGCGTCTGCTGCTGCTTTTTATTAAAATACTGGATCTCGTCGAGATAGAGCAGAATGCCGTTTGGCGCGACAAATGTGTTGAGCTTCGCGACAACGTCCTTTATGTCGGCTGTCGAGGCGGTCGTGCCGTTTAATTTGACAAGGTGCCGGTCGGTCGTCTTTGCGATGATGCTCGCGAGCGTCGTTTTGCCGACCCCGGACGGACCGTAAAAGACCATGTTCGGCAATTCGCCCGAAAGTATTATATTTCTCAGCGGCTTGCCCTCGCCGAGCAGATGCCTCTGACCGACGATATCGTCGATAGTCTGTGGGCGCATTCTCTGCGCCAGCGGTGCTGACATGATCTTCCTCCTCTCTGCTTGCTACAGTACCATATTATATTAAATTTTAACGATTTAGTCAACCTGATTTAAAAAGTGTGCGGATTTGATGAACGGCTTGTGAAAAAGGAATAAACAAATATATAATCTTTGAGAAAAATATTGACGGCGCATAAAAATCTGTTATTATGAACTTGAAAGGAGAATCGGTATGAAAAAGAAACGCACGAAAAAAGAGATAACCAACCGTGAGATGTGGCTGGGTATACTGATAGCGATTTTTGGCGCGGTCGTTGACTTCTGCTTTTTCGGCTTCAGCTATTCTGCCGACCCGCAGGGCGAGCATGGCGAGATAACCACCGCATCTATAGTACTCTCTGTTATATGGATAGCACTTTCGATCGCGGGCGCGTTCTTAATGAGCTATTTCTTAAACGACAGAAGCTTCCTCTTCGGCTTCTCCGGCTATCTGATACTCTCGCTCGTTGTCGTCTATCCGCTGCTCTACGGCTACTGCGCGTCGCTCTATCCCGCGTATGGGCTGATAGCCGAAAAGCTATTCCGCAGCAAGACCATGCTCGAAAATATGCCCGATTCGTCTCTGATATTCGAGCCGCTGCGCTTATTGCTTGTCTATATTTTATATTTTCTCGGACGGCGTCTTGCCAAAAAGCGCGCCGCCTGAACATAAAAAATACCGGCAGTTCTGCATGAAAACAGGACTGCCGGATTTTTTATTTTATCTTTAATTATTTGCCGAACAGCAGGAGCAGGAAACCGGCGGCGACAGCCGAGCCGATAACGCCCGCGACGTTCGGACCCATTGCGTGCATGAGCAGGAAGTTCGTCGGGTTTGCCTTGCGTCCCTCGACCTGCGAAACGCGCGCCGCCATGGGAACGGCGGAGACGCCTGCGGAGCCGATAAGGGGATTGACCTTGCCCTTGGTGACAAGATACATGAGCTTGCCGAGAAGCACGCCGCCTGCGGTCGAGAAGCAGAATGCAGTCAGACCGAGGATGATAATGAATATGGTCTGCTTCGACAGGAAGGTCTGACCGTTCGCCGTTGCGCCGACGGTAACGCCGAGCAGGATGGTGACGATGTTGGTCAGAGCGTTCTGTGCGGTGTCGCTGAGTCTTTCAACAACGCCGCTCTCTCTGAACAGGTTGCCGAGCATGAACATGCCGATAAGCGGAGCGACGGAGGGAAGCATGAAAGCGCAGATGACAAGCACGACGACGGGGAAGATAATCTTCTCTGTCTTGCTGACGGTTCTGAGCTGCTTCATCTCGACCGAGCGCTCTTTCTTCGTGGTGAGCAGCTTCATGATGGGCGGCTGAATTATAGGGATAAGAGCCATATACGAATATGCCGCAACTGCTATCGGTGCGAGCAGGTGAGCTGCAAGCTTTGATGCAAGGAATATAGCCGTCGGGCCGTCCGCGCCGCCGATGATGCCGATAGCGGCAGCCTCCTGCGGGGTGAAGCCGAGCAGGATAGCGATGGTGAATGCAACATAGATGCCGAGCTGAGCGGCAGCGCCGAGCAGCAGGCTCATCGGGTTTGCGAGCAGGGGACCGAAGTCCGTCATTGCGCCGACGCCCATAAAGATAAGGCACGGGAAGATACTGCTCTTGACGCCTGCGTAGATAAGACGCAGGATTCCGATGTCATACCAGTGCGCGCCCTCCCGTATCGTCGTACTCAGCGGGTCGATGATACCGGTCGGGTCATCCATAAGACCTGCGCCGGGCAGATTCGCGAGCAGAATGCCGAACGCGATGGGAAGCAGCAGCAGCGGTTCGAATTTTTTAGCGATGGCCAGATAGAGCAGGACGAACGATACGAGGATCATTACGCCTTCTCTCCAGGTGAGCACGGCGAGACCCGAGCTCTCCCAGAAGCCTTTTAAGATTGCAAGTATGTCCATTTGCTATCCCCCTTAGCCGACTACGGCGAGCAGTGCGTCCGTAGCGACGGTCGAGCCCTTCTGGACGGCGAGCTGCTTTACTGTGCCGTCGCAGGGAGCGACTATTTCGTTTTCCATCTTCATAGCCTCAAGGATAAGGATGACCTGACCCTTCTTTACTGAATCGCCGACATTAGCCTTAACTGCAAGGATCTTACCTGGCATAGGTGATGAAACCTTGATACTTCCGGCTCCACCTGCTGGTGCTGCCTTTGATGGTGCAGGAGCTGCTGCTGGTGCAGGAGCTGCAACTGGCGCTGCTACAGGAGCTGCTGCTGGTGCTGCGCCGCCTGATAATTCTTCAACTGTAACATCATATGATGTTCCATTAACTGTAATTCTATAATTCTTCATAACAATTATCCTCCTATATTATCTCTTATTCCTTTTCCTAGGTCTTACAACCAGTTTATCATTACTTGGATAGTTTACACGAACTCTGGTCTTTCCGCCCTGTGCTGCCATAACTGCTGCTGATATAACTGCAACAAGTTCGCTATCGTTCATGACACTCTCTCCTGTCGCTGTGTTAACTATATCTACTATTCCGGCAGGTGCAGGAGCATTATCCGCCTTGGCATTGTCATCTGCTTCTGATGCATCTGCATTTGCCTCGGCAAGCTTCTTTGCCTTCTCAGCCTTCTTCTTTTCCCTTGTCTCCTTATCCAAGAGAGCTGGTACATACTTGAGAAGTGAAATTATGAATGAGATGAAGATAAGTGCTATGAATACTATACCCATACCGATGAGTGTATTTGCTCCGGCATCCTTCATCTTATCAGCTATAGTCTGATTAGCTGCAACTTCAAAT
>OHKG01000480.1_pt1 | contig 16890 bp, 28 predicted proteins | sample 1568701 | NCBI WGS metagenome assembly OHKG01 (sample SAMEA3879529, study PRJEB24766) | human gut metagenome | biome: human-associated habitat; feature: feces | place: USA | collected 1985/1987 | reverse complement strand
CCGCAGGACATTGACTGCGACGCATCGGTCATCCTGTGCGGCGCGGATGGGCGCATCATCAGCAATGACATCAAGACCTGCTGCGTCTATTTCGGCAATCTCGTGCATTCCAGCGGCGCAATCGTCCATCAGGGCGATAACCTGACCGGCGCGGGTGACGGCGACGATGAGCAGATTATGGTCGACTTGCCCAACATCCCCGCGAACATCGACAAGCTGGTATTCGTCGTCAACATCTACGATGCGAACGTCCGCCATCAGCATTTCGGCCTGATTCGCAATGCCTTCATCCGCCTGGTGGATTTGTCCACGCAGAAGGAAATCTGCCGCTTCAACCTCTCCGATGATTACAGCGGGCGGACGGGTCTTGTTGTGGGCGAAATTTACCGTCACAACGGTGAATGGAAGTTCAACGCCATCGGGCAGGGCGTGACTGAAGCAAGCCGACTGGCGGAATTGGTGCGGCTGTATCAGTAAGCAACACAAAATTACGATAGGAGGAATACTCGCATGGCTGTGAATCTTTCTAAGGGTCAGAAAATCTCTCTGGACAAGGGCATGACGCTGGCGCTGGTTGGTCTGGGCTGGGACACGAACCGCTACAGCGGCGGCGCGGAGTTCGACCTGGATGCTTCCGCGTTCCTGCTGGGCGCGAACGGCAAGGTTCGCAAGGATGAGGACTTCATCTTCTATGGCAACCTGAAGAGCGCGGACGGCAGCGTCACCCACACGGGCGACAACCGCACCGGCGAGGGTGAGGGCGACGACGAAGTGCTGTATATCGACTTCACGAAAGTCCCCGCGGATGTGGAACGCATCGCCATCACCGTGACCATCTACGAGGCGCAGGAGCGCGGACAGAACTTCGGTCAGGTGTCGAACGCCTATGTGCGTCTGGCGCGCCGTTCCAGCGAGAACGATAGTGTCGGCACGGAAGAACTGCGCTACGACCTTGGCGAGGATTTCTCCGTGGAGACGGCGCTGGTGGTGTGCGAACTGTACCGCAGCGGCGCAACGTGGAAGTTCAACGCCGTCGGCGCGGGCTATCAGGGCGGCCTGTACGCGCTGTGCAAGGCGTACGGCGTGAACGTCTAAGTTCAGCTGCTTCGCACGGAAAAATCAACATAGGAAGGGGCAAAGTGGAACGGGCAGCGCGTCTGTCTCCGCTTTGCCCTTTTTTGATGGAGAAGGCGTTTCCGGCGGGTGAATCACCCTTTGAGTGAATCATTCTTCGGGCGCAGCCACACAGGAGGAGCAACATGGCCTATGCAGAGCGAATCCATCCGCCGCTCAGCCGAAATATGCTGACGGAGGAGTTGAACCGCATCCGCCCGGCGCTGTCGCGGGATAGTCTGCCGGACATGCGGGAGAGCGTGATGCCCGCGCTGTCCGATCGGCTGCTGAATGCGCCGGAGGCAACGAGCGCGCCGCAGCATCATCAGGCGCAGCGGATACCGCCGCGTCCGCCGATGCCGGAGCATCCGACGATGCGCATGGTGCAGCCGCCGATGCCGAATCGGACGCCTGCGCCGACGCTGCAAGTGTCCAGTCAGCCGATGCAGTCGACTCCGCGCCGGATGCCGCCGATGCTTATGCCCGTTGCGCGCGGGCAGAAAACGGCGCTGCGTTTGCAGGAACGCGGGTGTGCGCGGATTCGGTTCGGTTTCGGGTGGCATGCGAACGATTCCCGATGCGATGTGGATGCGTCGGCGTTTCTGCTGAGCGAAAACGGGCGTGTGCTGTCTGATGAAGGGTTTGTGTTCTACGGGCAGCAGACGTCAAGCGACGGCAGTGTCCGCTTTCAGCCAAGCGGCGCGGACGACCGGGAGACGATTACTGTTGATACTGCGCGAATCGACCCGCGAATCCGCAAAATCGTTTTTGTGCTGACGATTGACGAAGCGCTGACGCAGAAACTGCACTTCGGAATGCTGCAAAACGTGTATCTGCGCATTCTGGATGACCGCGACGGGCGGGAAATCCTCAGCTATCCGCTGGGAAACGCGTTCGAGAATGTGACCAGCATGACGCTGGGCGAACTCTACCTGCATCAGGGACAGTGGAAATTCAACCCCGTCGGCAACGGCGTTCATATGGATTTGGCGGGGCAGTGCGCACTGTACGGCGTGACGCTCGCGTGAGGAGGAACAGCGGATGATTCGATTTGAGACAGTCAATGAGCTGGCGCTGAAGGTGACGTGTCAGGGCGGCGGTGTGCTGTACACAAAGGCGGGCGCGTTTATCGCGGGGGAGAGTGCTGGCGGGAAGAACTATACGTTTGAGAAGGTTCTGTTTGGCCCGCAGCAGGGGCTGCTGCAGGCGGCGTTCGGTGCGCTGACCCGGCGCATGGCGGGCGAAAATCTGCCGCTGATGAAGGTGAATTTCGGCGGCGATTCGCAGACGTACTACGCGAACGCGGGACAGCATGTGACAGCCTATCAGCTGGCGCGCGGCGAAGTGCTGTCTGTGGAGGCAGAAAACATCCTCGCGTTCACGGGCGACTGCGACTACAACGTGCGCTTCCTGGGCATGGGCGTGGTGTCGCAGAAGGGCATCGCGACCTCGACATTGACCGGGCGTGGCGACAGCGCGTATGTGGCGGTGCTCTCTGACGGCAACCCGCTGGTGATGAACAATCGCAAGTCCCGCGCGACGATTTCCGTTGACCCGGATGCGGTTATCTGCTGGATGGGGCAGGAAGGCAACAACTGCGACCCGCAGATTCGCACGGACATCAACTGGAAAACGCTCATCGGGCAGGCATCCGGCGAATCCTACGCCTACGAGTGGGGCGGCAACCAGCCCGTGACGGTGATTGTGCAGCCGTCGGAAAGAAAGGGCGGAATCAGGCTGGCGGTTGACTGACGCATTATTTCCATTCTTTCGGGAATTTCTCTCTCCCTTTGCCCGTTATATAGGCAAAGGGAGGTTTTTTTATGAAGAAACGCATTTTCGCGCTGCTGCTGGCGGCAATGCTTCCGCTGGGCGCGGCAATCGCTGATGAACCGCTCACCGACGGCACGGTGCTGGTCGATTGGGTGGATGGACAGGAGACCTATACCGCCATCTGTTCCGGCGAACTCACCCTGCGCTACGACGCAGACACGAATACATACGCCACGGCAGATGGACTCATCTGGAAAACGGAGGGGGCACTGCCCTTCGCGACGTATCAGCCGCTGCTGATGCCGCGGACGCGCGAAGAGCTGCTGCAATGCAATGCCATTTACGCGGCGCTGCAAGACGCATCCGGCTTCTGGTCGGAGAAAGTTACGGGTACGGAAGTGCTGCCAGTGTATGCCGCGCCGGACGAAAATTCCTACCGCGCATCAAACGGCAAGGCAAGCGTCTCACTGGCGGGCGGCGTGACGCTCCTGATGCAATATGGCGACTGGTCGCTCGTGCGGTACGAGGTCAACAGCAGCCGGATGCGTATTGGCTGGGTGCATACGAATCAGCTCGGCAGCGCGCCGGTGATGCTCACGGACATTCCCGTGACACTCAAAGAGGGCGCGTTCCTGACGGATGACCCCGCCACAAGCTGGTATCACACGGCGGAAGGGGACACGCTGACAGACGTGCGTCTGCTGGCGCAGTATGACCCGTTCTGGGCCTATGCGCGCGCGACAATGCGGGACGGCACGATGCTGTGGGGCTTCGTGCCGCTGATGGCTGTGCAGCTGAACGACGCAGTGGACGCGGCGGCGATGGCGAGCGTCTGTGGGACGTGGGGCTTCTGCGGCGGCGGGGAGCTGATGGGCTGGGTGTTCACGCTGATGGCGGACGGACAGGGCGTCTGCTACGCGATTTCGGATGAAGCGTCGGAAAGTATGCGCTACTTGACCGATGGCATCACCGCGGATATGAATCCGGAAAGCGCCGGAATGTTCCAATGGCAGATTGTCGGCGGAACGAATGGGTATGCGCATGACTTCATCCTCAGCAACACCAGCAACGGGACGTATGTACGCTATCATGCGGCACTGACGGAGGACGGACACTTGGGCTTCTACCAGTGCGAAGCGGGCGGACATTATCAGCGTATCCCATAATGGACAAATGCAGCAGCCAAATCAGGCAGGCATCCGGCGGAAAACCGGGTGCTTTTTTTATGCGGAAAAGGGGAGAGAGGAACATTCAGCGATATATATGGAAGTCCGAACGTTCGTCAAAAAAACGGCAAGTCAGCGACACTGAAAATAGATACACACGGATAAGTGTGAATAAAACTTGCAGAAAGAGCAGGAAAATCAACATACTGCGGAACACAAAATGCAAAAAGTGCGGATGACAAGGGCAAAAGGGGCAAACACGCGCTAAAGTAGGACACACTGGATAGCGTGTATATGCCGAAAGATTGCAAATGCGGGTACAGGGCGGGTTTTGCGGGTCGAGAAAGTGAAAAAAGCCGAAAATTTTCCTGAAAAAACTGCGCAAAACCCCTTGCAATTTTCATGTGTATCTGATATAATCAGAGTGTTGTCTGTACAGGGATGATGTGCTAAGTTGCCGCCAGGCCATGGCGGGTAATTAGCGCGGACCAGCCCGACAATCGGGCGACGGACTCGAAGCGCAGCGGCGACCGCACCTGCAGTGGAAGCCGGACGGCGCCAACGAGACGACATTAGGAGGTAAATCAATGGCCACCCAGAAAATCCGCATCAAGCTCAAGAGCTATGAGCACACCCTGATCGATCAGTCCGCGGAGCGGATTGTCGAGACTGCCAAGCGCACCGGCGCCCGCGTGTCGGGCCCGATTCCGCTCCCCACGGAGAAGGAAATCGTGACCATCCTGCGCGCTACCCACAAGTACAAGGACAGCCGCGAGCAGTTCGAGCGCCGTACCCATAAGCGCCTGATCGACATCATGAACGCCAGCGCCAAGACCGTGGACGCCATGTCGAAGCTTGAACTTCCTGCTGGTGTCGAAATTGAAATGAAGCTGTAAGGCAGGAGGACGAAACAATGAAGAAAGCGATCGTGGGTAAGAAGATCGGCATGACGCAGATCTTCACCGAAGATGGCCGTCTTGTTCCGGTCACTGTGATCAAGGCCGGCCCCTGCACGGTTGTGCAGACCAAGACTGTCGAATCTGATGGCTACAACGCCGTTCAGGTTGGTTTTGGCGAGCTGACCGAGAAGCGCGCTGAGAAGCTGCTCAGCAAGCCGGTTCAGGGCCACTACAAGAAGGCTGGCGTCGAAGCCAAGCGCGTGCTGCGCGAATTCCGCTTCGATGACTGCTCTGGTTACAAGGTCAATGATGTGCTGAAGGTTGACCAGTTCGTCGCGGGCGACAAGATCGACGTGACCGGCACCTCCAAGGGCCATGGCTTCACCGGCCCGGTGGCCCGCTGGAATCAGCACACCGGCCCTATGGCGCACGGCTCCAAGTATCATCGCGGCGTCGGCTCCATGTCCGCTAACTCCGATCCTTCCCGCGTGTTCAAGAACAAGCACATGGGCGGCCATTACGGCGTGGATCGTGTGACTGTTCAGAACCTGGAAGTCGTGTCTGTGGATGCTGAACGCGACCTGCTGCTGGTCAAGGGCGCTGTGCCCGGTGCCAACGAAGGCCTGCTGGTCATCCGCGACACGGTCAAGTGATGCCGCGAGGAGGATTGAACAATGGCTAAGACTGCTCTTTACAATATGGAAGGCGCGGCCATTGGCGAGATTGAACTGAGCGATGCGATCTTCGCGTCCGACGTTAATGTCGCCGCTATGCATCTGGTCGTCCGTTCCTATCTGGCCGCACAGCGCCAGGGCACGCAGAGTGCCAAGACCCGCACGGAAGTCCGCGGCGGTGGTCGCAAGATCTACCGTCAGAAGGGCACCGGCAATGCTCGTCATCATGGCAACCGCGCTCCGCAGTTCCGTCACGGCGGTGTTGTGTTCGCGCCCAAGCCCCGCGATTATGTGATCGCTGTGCCGAAGAAGGTTCGCCGCCTTGCTTTCAAGAGCGCGCTGACCTCCAAGCTCAACGACGGCGACATCATCGTGGTGGACGAGCTGACCCTCTCCGAAGGCAAGACCAAGCTGATGGCGAACGTGCTGAAGAAGCTGGGCGCTGAAAAGAAGGCGCTGGTCGTGCTGCCGGAAAAGGACGAGAACGTGGTTCGCGCCACGGCGAACCTGCCGCAGGCAATGACCACCTACGTCAACACCCTGAATGTTTATGACATCCTGAACGCCGGCAAGGTCGTCCTGACCAAGGCTGCCGTCGCTTCTGTTGAGGAGGTGTACGCGTAATGAAGTCCGTGCACGACGTGATTATTCGCCCGGTGCTGACCGAAAAAGCGTACGACGGTTTTGCCGATAAGAAGTACGTGTTTGAAGTGGCCATCAATGCCACCAAGACCGAGATCAAGCAGGCTGTTGAAGCGGTTTTCGCGGAAGACGGCGTGAAGGTCGAAAAGGTCAATACCCTGCGCACGATCGGCAAGATCAAGCGTCAGGGCCGCAGTGAAGGCCGCACCCCGGAAGTCAAGAAAGCCTATGTTACGCTGAAGAAGGACTCTAAGCCGATTAAGTTCTTCGAAGGCATGGGCGAGTAAAGCAGGGAGGACAAGAAACATGGCTATCCGCACTTATAAGCCGACTTCGCCCGCCCGGCGCTTTATGTCGGTTCTGACCTATGAGGAAATCACCAAGAAGTCTCCTGAGAAGAGCTTGGTGGAATACCTCAAGAAGAACGCCGGCCGCAACAAGCAGGGCAAGATCACCGTCCGTCATCAGGGCGGCGGCAACAAGATCAAGTACCGCGTGATTGATTTCAAGCGCAACAAGCTGGAAATTCCGGCGAAGGTTGCCGCAATTGAGTACGACCCGAACCGCAGCGCGTTCATCGCCCTGCTGTTCTACGCCGACGGCGAGAAGCGTTACATCCTGGCTCCTCTGGGACTGAATGTGGGCGACACCGTGGTGTCCTCCGAGAACGCGGACATCAAGCCCGGCAACGCGCTGCCGCTGGCGAACATCCCGGTCGGCACGCTGATCCACAACCTGGAGCTCAAGCCCGGCCGTGGCGGTCAGCTGGTTCGTTCCGCCGGCATGAGCGCGCAGCTCATGGCGAAGGAAAACGGCTTTGCGACCGTCCGTCTGCCCTCTGGTGAAATGCGCAAGCTGCCGCTGAACGCGAAGGCGACCATCGGCACCGTCGGCAACACCGACCATGAGAACGTCCGCCTGGGCAAGGCTGGCCGCGTCCGTCATATGGGCGTGCGTCCGACCGTCCGCGGCGTCGTCATGAACCCGAACGATCACCCGCATGGCGGCGGCGAGGGCAAGAGCCCCGTTGGTCTGCCGGCTCCTGTGACTCCGTGGGGCAAGCCCGCTCTGGGCCTGAAGACCCGCAAGCACAAGAAGTATTCCAACAAGATGATCGTCAAGCGCGCTGGCAAGTAATCGCGCATCCTACAGGAAGGAGGCAGCCAACCAATGAGCCGCTCTATTAAGAAGGGCCCCTATGTTGAATCTGCGCTGATGAAGCGCATTGTTGAGATGAACAAGTCCGGCAAGAAGAACGTGGTCAAGACCTGGTCCCGTTCCTCCACGATTTTCCCGGATTTCGTTGGCCACACCATCGCCGTGCACGATGGCCGCAAGCATGTTCCGGTCTATGTGACCGAGGATATGGTCGGTCACAAGCTGGGCGAATTCGCGCCCACCCGTACCTTTAAGGGTCACGCGGGTGACAAGGCGACTGCCCGCAAGTAAGAGAGGAGTGAAACGATATGGCAACCCGTTCGAAGACGAAGACGCAGGCTCGTCAGGCGTCCGCCGACAAGCGTCCGAAGGCTATTGCTAAGTACGTTCGCATCTCTCCTCGCAAGGTGAAGATCGTTATCGACCTGATCCGTGGCAAGAATGTGGACGAAGCCGCCGCGATTCTGACCTACACCCCCAAGGCCGCTTCCCCCGTTGTGCTGAAGGTGCTCAACAGCGCCATCGCCAACGCGGTGAACAACCAGGAGCTGGACCGCAAGGAGCTGTACGTTGCTGAGGTTTACGCAAACCCCGGCCCGACGCTCAAGCGCTACGTTGCCCGCAGCCGCGGCAGCGCGTCCCCCATGCTCAAGCGCACCAGCCACATCAGCGTGGTGCTGGACCAGAAGAAGGCGTAAGGAGGTTTATCCATGGGTCAGAAAGTCAATCCCCACGGAGCTCGCGTGGGCGTCATCTTCGGCTGGAGCACCCGCTGGTATGCGGACAAGAAGGACTTCGCCAACAACCTGGTTGAAGACTTCAAGCTTCGCAAGATGATTAAGGAAAAGTACTATGCTGCCGGCATCAGCCGCATCGACATTGAACGCACCGCTAAGGACGTGACCGTCAACATCATGACCAGCAAGCCCGGCATGATCATCGGCCCGAAGGGTGCTACCATCGAGCAGCTGAAGGCGGAAGTGACCAAGCAGCTCGGCCGTCCGGCGCAGATCAACGTGATGGAGATCAAGCAGCCCGATGCGGACGCGCAGCTGGTGGCGGAGAACATCGCTCAGCAGCTGGAGAAGCGCATCAGCTTCCGCCGTGCCCTGAAGCAGGCGCAGCAGCGCGCGATGAAGCTCCCCGGCGTGAAGGGTATCAAGACCAGCGTTTCTGGTCGTCTGGGCGGCGCGGACATTGCCCGCACCGAGCACTATCATGATGGCTCCATCCCGCTGCAGACCCTGCGCGCCAACATCGACTACGGCTTCGCTGAAGCCAAGACCACCTATGGCCGTCTGGGCGTGAAGGTTTGGATCTACAAGGGTCAGATCCTGCCGAAGGCTAAGAAGGCTCCGGTCGCGAAGGAGGTTAAGTAACCCATGCTGATGCCCAAGAGAGTCAAGCGCCGCAAGGTTTTCCGCGGCCGCATGAAGGGTGCTGCTCATCGCGGCAACTTCCTCGCTTACGGTGAATACGGCCTTCAGGCCACTGAGCCCTGCTGGGTTACCTCTCAGCAGATTGAGGCCGCCCGTATCGCCCTGACCCGTTACACCAAGCGTGGCGGTCAGGTGTGGATTAAGATTTTCCCCGATAAGCCCGTTACCGAAAAGCCGGCTGAAACCCGAATGGGTTCCGGCAAGGGCTCTCCGGAATACTGGGTTGCAGTTGTCAAGCCCGGCCGCGTGCTGTTTGAAATCGCTGGCGTGCCCGAAGAAGCCGCTCGCGAAGCCCTGCGCCTGGCTGCCCACAAGCTGCCCCTGAAGACCAAATTCATCAAGCGTGCTGACGAAGCCGTGACCGAAGCGGGTGGTGAAGAGTAATGAAAGCGAATGAATTCACGTCCATGAGCAAGGAACAGCTGACCGAAAAGGTCGCTGAGCTGAAGAAGGATCTCTTCACCCTTCGTTTCCAGCTCGCTACCGGCCAGCTGCAGAACACCATGCAGATTACTGCGGTTAAGCGCGACATTGCCCGCGCCAAGACCGTGCTGCGCCAGCTGGAGCAGGCGTAAGTGAGATTGGAAGGAGGCAGCTGCTGCCATGTCTGAAACGAACAACACTCAGGAGCGCGGACTGCGCAAGACCCGTATCGGCGTCGTCGTGTCCGACAAGATGGACAAGACCGTCACCATTCAGATCAAGACGCGCGTCCGTCATCCCCTGTACGGCAAAATCATGAACCAGACCTCGAAGCTCAAGGTTCATGACGAAAACAATGAGTGCGGCGTCGGCGATACCATCCGCGTGATGGAAACTCGTCCGCTGTCCCACGACAAGCGCTGGCGCCTGGTCGAAATCATCGAGAAGGCCAAGTAATCCCGCTGTCATGTAAGGAGGAAAAACCCTATGATTCAGCCGCAAACCCGGCTTAAGGTCGCCGATAACTCCGGCGCCAAGGAAATCATGTGCATCCGCGTGCTGGGCGGTTCTTTCCGGCGTGACGGTTCCATCGGTGATGTCATCGTGGCCAGCGTCAAGACCGCGACCCCCGGCGGCACCGTGAAGAAGGGCGACGTCGTGAAGGCGGTTATCGTCCGTATGCGCAAGAACAAGCGGCGTCCCGACGGCTCTTACATCAAGTTTGATGACAACGCTGCCGTTATCATCAACGATGCGAAGCTGCCGCGCGGAACCCGTATCTTTGGACCCGTTGCCCGTGAGCTGCGCGAGAAGGACTTCATGAAGATCGTCTCCCTGGCTCCCGAAGTTCTGTAAGGAGGCGGAAGAGATGCACGTTCGCAAGAATGATCAGGTGATGGTCATCACCGGCAAGGATAAGAACACGAAGGGCAAGATCACCGTCGCCTTCCCCAAGACCGGCAAGGTCATCGTCGAAGGCGTGAACATGGTGACTCGCCACCAGAAGGCGCGCAACGCCATGCAGCCCGGCGGCATCGTGAAGAAGGAAGCGGCGATTGACGCTTCCAACGTGATGCTGATTTGCCCCAAGTGCGGCAAGCCCACCCGCGTTTCCCACAAGGTGAACGTGGCTGTGGATGCCAACGGCAAGAAGAACCGCACGATGGTCCGCGTCTGCAAGAAGTGCGGCGCCGATATTGACTGAGAAGGAGGAAAAGTCTGATGGCTACCCGTATTAAGGAAAAGTATCTGGCCGAGGCTGTTCCTGCTCTTCAGCAGAAGTTCGGCTACAAGAACGTCATGGAGATCCCGAAGCTGGACAAGATCGTGATCAACATGGGCCTGGGCGATTGCAAGGACAACGCCAAGGCGTTTGAAATGGCGATCAACGAGCTGACGACCATCGCTGGCCAGAAGCCCATGGTCACCAAGGCAAAGAAGTCGATTGCAAACTTCAAGCTCCGTGAGGGTCAGAACATCGGCGCGAAGGTTACCCTGCGCGGCGCCCGCATGGAAGAATTCATGGACAAGCTGGTCAACATTGCGCTGCCCCGCGTCCGTGACTTCCGCGGCGTTTCCGATAAGGCTTTCGATGGCCGCGGCAATTACGCCCTCGGCATTCGTGAGCAGCTGCTCTTCCCCGAAATCGAGTACGACAAGGTCGAGCACATTCGCGGCATGGAGATGATCTTCGTGACCACCGCCAAGACCGACGAAGAGTGCAAGGAGCTGCTGCGTCTGCTGGGCATGCCCTTCGCGCAGGCGTAATAAGGAGGAGAACATCTAATGGCTAAGACGAGTATGAAGCTCAAGCAGGCGAGGACGCCCAAGTTCTCCACCCGCGCTTACACCCGCTGCCGTCTGTGCGGCCGTCCCCACTCTGTCCTGCGCAAGTACGGCGTGTGCCGTATCTGCTTCCGTGAGCTGGCCTACAAGGGCGAGATTCCGGGCGTGCGCAAGGCCAGCTGGTAATCGGGGAGAGAAACGGAAGGAGGTACCAACATGGTTGTGAATGATCCCATCGCCGATATGCTCACCCGAATCCGCAACGCGCAGGTCGCTAAGCACGAGGCTGTGACGCTGCCGGCCAGCAACACGAAGAAGGCTATCGCCAAGATCCTGTTGGCGGAAGGCTATGTGAAGGCTGTGGACTACATTGATGACGGCCTGCAGGGCTCCATCAAGGTGACTTTGAAGTATATCAACGGCAAGACCCCCGTTATCGCGGGTCTGAAGCGCATCAGCAAGCCCGGCCTGCGTGTGTACGCGCGCTGCGAAGAGCTGCCCAAGGTTCTGGGTGGTCTGGGCATCGCCATCATCAGCACCAGCAAGGGTCTGATGACGGACAAAGAGGCTCGCAAGAACGCCATCGGCGGCGAAGTGCTGGCCTACATCTGGTAATACCGACACGTTTGTAGGAGGTGTGATTCCATGTCTCGTATCGGACGACTTCCGATCACTGTTCCCGCGGGCGTGACGGTCACTGTGGACAGCAATAACCTGGTTACGGTCAAGGGCCCCAAGGGCACCCTGTCCCAGCAGGTGAACCACGCGATCACGGTCAATCAGGAGGGCAATATGCTCCACCTGACCCGCGCTAATGATAGCAAGGAAAATCGTGCTATGCACGGCCTGTATCGTGCCCTGGTGCACAACATGGTCGTCGGTGTGACGGACGGCTTCTCCAAGACGCTGGAGCTGGTCGGCACCGGTTATCGTGCAGCGGCAGAAGGCGGCAAGAAGCTGACCATCAACATTTCTCTCACCCCGTCATTCTCGACGCGCCCGAAACCATCAGCTTTGAGACGCCTAACGCCAACACCATCGTTGTCAAGGGCATCGACAAGCAGCAGGTCGGCAACCTCGCGGCTGACATCCGTGCGATCCGCAAGCCGGAACCCTATCTGGGCAAGGGCATTAAGTACACCGGTGAGCACATCCGCCGCAAGCAGGGCAAGACCGGTAAGAAGTAAGAGAGGGAGTGACTGCATATGTTCACCAAGCGCGACCGTAATGAGATCCGCGAGATCCGTCATGCCCGCGTTCGTAAGAAGATCAGCGGCACCCCCGATATGCCGCGTCTGTCCGTTTACCGCAGCCTGAAGCACATCCAGGTTCAGCTCATCGATGATGTGGCTGGCAAGACCCTGTGCGCCGCTTCCACCTTGGAAAAGGACGTGCAGGCTCAGCTGAATGACCTGGATAAGAAGGGCGCTGCCAAGCTGGTGGGCAAGCTCATTGGTGAGCGCGCCCTCGCTGCTGGCTACAAGACCGTGGTGTTCGATCGCGGCGGCTATGTGTACACTGGCCGTGTTGCGGAGGTTGCTGCGGGGGCCCGTGAAGCGGGTCTGGAATTCTAATAAAGGAGGCAGCAGACAAATGCAACGCTACGGACAGGAAAGCGAATTCAAGGATCGTCTGGTTGCTGTCAACCGCGTCTCCAAGACCGTTAAGGGCGGCCGCAACATGCGGTTCTCCGCTCTGGTGGTCGTCGGTGACGAAAAGGGCCGTGTCGGTGCTGGCATGGGCAAGGCCGCTGAGATCCCGGAAGCTATTCGCAAGGCCACCGAGGATGCTAAGAAGCATCTTGTGACCGTCCCCATGGACGGCACCACGATTCCCCATAACACGACGGGTTATTTCTCCACCTCTAAGGTGGTGCTGCTGCCCGCTCCCGAAGGTACTGGCGTTATCGCCGGCGGCGCGGCGCGTGCCGTGCTGGAGCTGGCAGGCGTGGCGGACATCCGCACCAAGTCCTTTGGCACCAACAACCCCATCAACATGGTCAAGGCCACGCTGGAAGCGCTCAAGCAGCTGCGCAGCGCGGAACAGGTCGCGAAGATGCGCGGCAAGACCGTGGAAGAACTGCTGGGCTGAGGAGGTAAAGGACAATGCTGAAAGTTACGCTCATCAAGTCCCCGATCGCGTCTCTGCCGGTTCACAAGGCGACTGTGGCGGCGCTGGGCCTGCGCAAGGTTGGCCAGACCGTCCTTAAGCCCGACAACGCGGCCGTTCGCGGCCAGATCTTCGCTGTGAAGCACATGGTGAAGGTCGAAGAAGTTAACGAGTAAAGGAGGGTAAGCCATGAAACTGCACGAGCTGCATCCCGCCGAGGGTTCCACCACTGCTGCCAAGCGTCTTGGTCGCGGCGTGGGCTCCGGTCTGGGCAAGACCTCCGGTAAGGGTCACAAGGGTGCCAAGGCCCGCAGCGGCGGCGGCAAGCGCCCCGGCTTCGAGGGCGGCCAGATGCCCCTGTATCGTCGCGTCCCGAAGAAGGGCTTCACCAATATCTTCGGTACGGACTATGCGACTGTCAACGTCGAGAACCTCAATGTGTTTGAGGACGGCGCTGTGGTCGATGCGCAGGCGCTCATCGACGCTGGTCTCATCCGCAAGGCTCAGGACGGCCTGAAGGTTCTGGGCAACGGCGAACTGACCAAGAAGCTGACGGTGAAGGCTGCAAAGTACACCGCTTCCGCGAAGGAGAAGATTGAGGCCGTTGGCGGCACTGCCGAGGTGATCTGACATGCTTGAGACATTTCGCAAGCTGTGGAAGATCAAAGACCTCCAGAAGAAAGTTCTGTACACGTTCCTCATGCTCCTCATTTATCGACTGGTTGGCGTCATCCCGGCTCCGGGCATTGACGTCTCTCGTCTGAATGAAAGCAACAACTTCATGCAGCTGCCCCTGCTGAACATGATGCAGATGATGACCGGTAACGCCTTTGGTCAGATGACCATTATGGCAATGGGCATCACCCCCTACATCAATGCCAGCATTATCATGCAGCTGCTGGCGGTTGCCTTCCCGTCCCTGCAGCGGATGCAGGAAGAAGAAGGCGGCCAGGAGAAGATGGCGCGCATCACCCGTTATGTGACGGTTGGTCTGGCTGTCTTCCAGGCAATCGGTCTGTCCCGCGCGGGGGGCTATGTCCGCTCCGGCTGGTACAACACGGTGCTGGTTGGTCTGAGCATGGCTGGCGGTTCTGCGCTGGCGATGTGGATTGGCGAGCGCATTACCGACAAGGGCATCGGCAACGGCATCAGCCTGCTGATCTTCGCCGGTATCGTCTCCAACCTGTTCAACGGCATCACTGGCAACATCTACACCGCGGTGGCAAATGGCACGACGACCGCTTGGCTGTCTGTCCTTGTTATCCTGCTGATGCTGGTTGTCATGACCTTCGCCGTGACCTACGTTGACCTTGGCGAACGTCGCATCCCGCTGCAGATTTCCAAGCAGGTCAAGGGTCGCCGCGTTTACGGCGGTCAGAACACCCACATGACCCTGAAGGTTGTGTCCGTCGGCGTTCTGCCCCTGATCTTCGCGTACAGCCTGCTGGCGTTCCCTGGAACGATTGGCGCGCTGGTTGCGCCGAACAGCGGCTTCACCGCTTGGTGCAATGCCTACCTGAGCAGCGGCTCTTGGGTGTATATGATCCTCTCCGCGCTCCTGATTGTCGGCTTCACCTTCTTCTATTCGTCCATCAGCTTTGATCCGAATAAGCAGGCGAAGCAGCTCATGGAGCAGGGTGCGACCATCCCCGGACAGCGCGGCAAGAACATCCGCGATTACCTCGCCCGTACCACGAACCGCCTCAACCTGTTTGCGGCGCTCTTCCTCGCGGTGCTGGCTGTGATTCCGACGCTGCTGACCTCTTGGGTCACCAACCTCCCGTTCGCGGCTTCTTCCATCCTGATTGCTGTGAGTGTTTCTCTGGAAACCATGCGCACGGTCGAGGGTGAACTGTCCATCCGCGGCATTGAAACCGACAAAGACAACGGCTTCATGTAATCCATACGCAGGCCATGCACCGTTGAAACTCGTTTTCCGGTGCATGGCTTGTGTACTAATAGGGGAAAAATCACCGTAATACTATTTCTGGATGAAAATGAGCCGAGGCGCAAGCAGATGACTCAGCTGAATTCAGAAATGGTATGGCATGAATCGGTGCGGAGAGCAAAGCGCACGACGCATCGAAACATGAACGCGCGTTATGCGCGGACAGCGACAGAGTAGGAAGGAGCATCCGGATGAATATCATCTTCCTTGGACCTCCCGGCGCCGGCAAGGGTACGCAGGCGCAGCGCATCTGTAACGCACTGAATATTCCGCAGATTTCCACCGGCGACATTCTCCGCCGTGCCATCAAGGAGCAGACGCCTACCGGGCTGAAGGCGAAAAGCTACATCGACGCGGGCAAGCTCGTGCCGGACGACGTTATCATCGACATCGTTCGCGACCGTCTTGCGCAGGATGATGCCAAGAACGGCTACATCCTCGATGGCTTCCCCCGGACGGTTCCGCAGGCGGAAGCGCTGGAAGGCATTGCGGACATCGACGCGGTTATTGACCTCGACGTCGCCGATGAGAAGCTCATCGATCGCCTGAGTGGCCGCCGTGTGTGCCTGAAGTGCGGCGCGACGTACCACATTTCCCGCCTGAACGGGAAAACGAAATGTGATTCCTGCTCTGATGAGCTTGTGCAGCGCGCGGACGACAAGGCTGAAACCGTCCTCAATCGCCTGAAGGTGTACCACGACCAGACCGCTCCGCTGGTGGATTTCTACCAGAAGAAGGGGCTGCTGCGCGTCATTGACGGCGATCAGGATATGGATACGATCTTCGCGTCCATCATGGCCATCGTGAAGGGCTAAGACATCATGATCAGTTTGAAGAATCCTGAGCAAATCGGCAAAATGCGTGACGCGGGCGCGCTTCTCTACGAAGTGCTGTGCCGCCTGCGCGAGGCCGTTCAGCCCGGCATGAGTACTGCCGCGCTGGATGTCTACGCCGAGCAGCTCATCCGCAAAAACCACGCCATCCCGTCTTTTCTGCATTACGAGGGGTATCCAGCGTCCATCTGCGCGTCGATTGACGATGCGGTGGTGCACGGCATTCCCTCCGAAAAGCAGATTTTGCAGGAAGGGCAGATCCTGTCCATCGACTGCGGTCTGGTGCTGGACGGCTGGCAGGCCGACAGTGCCTTCACGATGGGCATTGGCGAAATTTCGCCGGAAGCGCAGCGCTTGATTGACGTCACGGAGCAGTGCTTCTTTGCGGGCGCACGGCAGGCCATCGCGGGCAAGCGGCTGGGTGACGTGGGTCACGCGGTGCAGCAGGTGGCTGAAAGCAACGGCTATGGCGTCATCCGCGACCTGACCGGTCACGGCATTGGGCGCGAAATGCACGAAGATCCGCCGGTGTTCAATTACGGCACGCCGGATCGCGGCCTTCGCCTGCGCAAGGGCATGACCATCGCCATTGAGCCGATGATCTGTCAGGGGGACTACAAGATCAAGCAGCTCAGCGACGGCTGGACTGTCAAGACCAAGGACGGCGGGCTGGCTGCTCACTTTGAGCACTCCATCGCCATCCTGAAGGACCGCACCGAGATCATGACCCGGAGCTGGGACGACCCCAACTTTGACCCCGATACCTTCAGCTTCAAGTAAGGCTTGAGACCGAGACCTCCCTTTCCGGGGAGGTCTTTTTGGTTTTGAAAGACGTTATTTATGCAATTCTGACAAGTTTTGGTGAAAAAGATTCATCTCCACGGTGGAAATGGCAATGCAGAGGGCGGAAAAAGACCGTTTTGAAAAA
>OHKG01000478.1_pt1 | contig 16893 bp, 10 predicted proteins | sample 1568701 | NCBI WGS metagenome assembly OHKG01 (sample SAMEA3879529, study PRJEB24766) | human gut metagenome | biome: human-associated habitat; feature: feces | place: USA | collected 1985/1987 | reverse complement strand
ATTTATGAATATTACTTATGACTATTATAGGATATTTTATTACGTTGTGAAGTTCGGAAGTTTTACAAAGGCGGCAGAGGCTCTGGATAACAGCCAGCCCAATATAACAAGGGCTATGAACAATCTGGAATCACAGCTTGGAGTACAGGTGTTTTACCGTTCGAGAAAGGGAATTAAGCTTACAAGGGAGGGTGAAATGCTTTTTAAAAGGGTGAATATTGCTTTTGAACAGATATCCTTAGCGGAACATGAACTGGAACAGACTAAGAGAATGGATAGCGGCAGTGTCAAAATCGGAGTCAGTGAGATAGCATTACACGAAGTCCTTCTGCCGGTGCTTGCTGCCTACAGGAGAGATTTTCCCAATGTCATGGTCCAGATAACCAATGAGTCAACACCATCTGCGATAAAAAGCCTTAAAAATGATGAGGTGGAGCTGGCACTTGTAACCACACCCATAAATATTAACAAAAATGATTCTTTATCCTGTGAAAATCTTTGTGAATTCACGGAATATCCCGTAGCACATAAGATGTTTGGAATACCTGATAATAAAGAAATAAGCCTTAAGGAACTGGAAAAATATCCTGTTATTTTTCTTTCAAAAGGGACAGCAACAAGGGAGTATTATGAGGAACTTTTCAGAGAAAAAGGAATGGATATTAAACCTAATGTAATTGCGGCAACTACGGACCAGGTTATGCCAATGGTAAAATCAGGACTTGGAATAGGTTTTGTACCGGAAAGTATGATGGGTGGGAATGTAACCGTTATAAAATTAAAAGATAAGCTGCCAAAACGTCTGATATGTCTTTTATATGATGGGAGAAAACCACAATCACTTGCAACAAAAGAGCTAATAAAAAGGTTAAGAAGTATGTGACATCCTGCCGGAATTATTGTATAATAATATCAGTTTAAGGGACGGGACAAGAGAAAACAGAATATGGAGGATAATTTATGGCAGGAAGAATGAACAGATTATTGGCTGTCCTTATTTCCGCAGTTACTGTAACATCATCGGTTAATTTCACCGCGATGGGAACGAAAGCGGCAGAGGGTGTTAATAATGTAAAAGATACTGTTGAAGCAGATACGAGGAGTGGCAATTCGGGGGCAGTACTGCATAGCTTTGAAGCACCTTTAGTAGGTAATTCAGGCAATATAAGCAGATATGTAGCAAATTCGGCAATATTTTATGGATTAGCAAGGAGCACGGCTATTCCGTCGTCATATTCATCTGTGGACAGAGGCTATGTGACAAGTGTCAAGGATCAGGGAAGCCTTGGAATCTGCTGGGCATACGGTGCGTGTGCTGCAATGGAATCCTACGCATTATCCCACGGATATGTGTCATCCCCGGATGATATAGATTTGTCAGAATTCGGACTTGCATATATGACATTCAATGACAGCACATTTACAGACCCACTTGGCGGTACAACGGGCGATAAGTCAACCAATTATAACATGACATATTCTTTTGCTAATGGTGGCAATGACCAGTATGCTTTTAAGACCCTTAGCAAGTGGGCGGGTGTTATGAATCAGAAAAGTGTTCCTGAAGCATTATATTCGGATAAGGAAAATACGAAGGAAACAACATATACCTTTAAGGCAGAAGATGTGTCATATATTTTAACCGGCCAGAAGTATATCAATATGAAGGAACGTGACCTTGTCAAGCAGGCAATTATTGAAAACGGTGCCGTAAGTACAATATATACCACCAATCAGAAATATTCAGATAAGTATGTATACTACTCCGAACCAACAGGTTCGGGACATGAAGTAACCATTGTAGGCTGGGATGACAATATTGATAAATCCCTGTTTGCTGCGAATGGTTATGAGACCCCTCCGGGAAACGGAGCATGGTTAATTAAGAACAGCTGGGGCAGCAGTGCCGGCAATAACGGATATTTCTGGATGTCATACTATGAATCAAGTATCCAGAATATGAATGCGGTTATATATGAAATCGTTCCGGCAGATACATATGATTATAATTATCAGTATGACGGAAGCACGATTTTTAATCATTTTATCCAGAATAATGCTTCGTTTTATAAGAACGAGAAGAAATTTGCCAATATATTCAAGGTAAACGGAAGCACCGACGAGATCCTTAGAAGTGTGGCTTTTGCTGTTGGCAATTCTAATCTTTCATACACGATTGACATTTACAAAGTAGATACTAAAGCAGGCACCATAACCCCGGAGAACGGAACCTTGCTTACATCCTATACAGGAAAAACAACTTATGCCGGATATTATACAACGGAGCTTCCTGAAAGTATTACATTACATCGCGGAGATACTTTCTCCGTTGTAGTTACTTTTGATAATGCCTCAGGAATTAATTATTCAATAAGTGAATATCAGACCGCAGATAATGATCATATATATTGGGATGTGGTTAATTCCACAACACCGGGACACAGTTATCTGTATTATTACAACAGATGGGTGGATATTAATGAAAACAGTTATGACAGATATCCGGATGCGGACTTCTGTATTAAAGCATTTACTACAGCTAAAAAAGATATAGAGGCTTCGGAAATAACGGGTACTGAACAGTCGGGACTTGATAAAGCAGTTATTACATGGAAAAAGACAAGCGATGCAACAGGGTATGCACTTTACAGAAAAGCTGAGGGAGACGCGGACTATTCACTTGTATATAATGGAACGGATGTGACCTTCACCGATACCGGTCTTGCTTTTGGAAAGACATATTACTATTATGTGAAAGCCTATAACAACAGTCATGGCATGGATACTATTTCTCCGTCGCAGGTAAAGAAAATATCAATAGACATTCCAAGAACGAGAATAACTAATGTTGAATCCACAGGAACAGGAATTTCTGTTAAATGGGAAAAAATCAGTGGTGCAAAGGGCTATAAAGTATTACGCTCGGAAGATGGAGAAAATTACTCTGAAATAGCATCCGCGGTTACAAATGAATATACAGATAATAATGTGCCAAAGTATAACAAGGCATACTATTATTCCATCATTACGGTATTTAATGATGGAAGTAAGGATATAGAATCTTCAAAAAGTTCGCGTTATGTTGGTAATAAAAAACTTAATAATCCAACAAACGGACACATTAATAATGATGAATACAAGAAATTTAAACTTACGTGGGACAAAGTTAAAAATGCATCAGGATATTATGTAAAACGTATAATAACAAATCAGGATACAGTTACAATAGATGCCAAAGACGTAGATTCATACATTGATGATGTGGAATCAATTGCAGAAAACACTCAGGTGATATATCAGATAATTCCGTATGTAATAGAAGATAATGTCTATAAACAGGGAAAGGGAATAGCGTTTAACCCAATGTATGTAAGGTGTGAGCCAATTGCTAATCTTACATATAATAAAGATACCAATACAATTAAGTGGGATGCTTATACATTTCCTGATAAATATATAGATACAATGTATCATGTGTACATATCAGAATCAAAAGATGTAAATGATGGCTATTATAAATCATATACCAATACTTTTAATATGCCGGATTATGATGAGAACAAGACATATTATGTCAGGGTAACAGCTTATGCCAGAAATCCGTTGCAGGGTACAGGAAGGGAATTGACAGCGTTCCAGTCATCGGCATTGATAATAGGCAAGGAACCTGAAGTCATCGTAAAACCTGATAAGCCAATATTATCGTCTATCGGTGACAAAAATATAGAAATCGGCAGCAGAGTTGTACTCGCTGCAACAGTAACCAATATAGATTTGGCAGCAACATACACATACCAGTGGTACGAAGCATCTTCAAAGACTGCTTTAGGAACCAAAATAGCCAATGCCACATCTACAAAATATGCACCTGCAACAGGCAAAAACGGAGAAAAATACTATTACTGCAATGTCACAGTTTCTAAGAACGGATATACCGAAACTACAACAACAAATCGTGCAAAAGTAAGAGTAACAACCCCTCTCAGCCGTGCAACAATAGGCAGTATTGCAGCACAGACATATACCGGAAAAGGAATAACACCTTCTGTTACCGTGAAGTATAACGGAATTACACTTACTAACGGAACGAATTATACAGTTTCATACAGTAATCATATTAATCCGGGAACAGCAACAGTAACCATAACCGGAAAAGGCTATTACACCGGAAGCAGGAAAATTAACTTCACAATAAATAAACCGGCGGTGAAGCTACCTGCTCAGGCAACTTCATCTAAAGTAAGTATTGACCAGTCAGGAAACATTGCCAGAAGTATCAAATCCGGAACAAATGTTAATTCACTTTTGCAGAGTATCAATGAAAAGCAATATTGTGAAATCAGGAAAAACAATGTAAAACAGTCTGGAAATGTGTCGGTAGGAACCGGAATGCAGTTATGCGTAATTAACAATAATAAAGTAGTCAAGTCTTATAATATCATCGTCACCGGGGATACGAACGGTGATGGAAAAACCAATATCACTGATTTGATTGCGGTTAAACAGAGTATACTTGGAAGATCATCATTGTCCAACATACAGAAACAGGCAGCAGATATGAATAATGACGGAAAAGTCAATATTACCGATTTTATCAAAGTAAAAGCAAAAATACTTGGAAGGGAATAACTACCAATGAAGAAAATAAATAAGATTCTTACTTTTATAGTTGTATTCACACTCTGTGTGATTTGCGGATTTAAGAAAACAGATGTCAATGCGGCATCTGCGGCACTTACAGGTCCTGGAACAGTAAGAGCCGGAGATACAATTACATTGAATCTCAATATATCATCACCGGGAAGCTACGGATTTGAAGGCAGCCTTGCCTATGATGGCTCTGTTTCACTCGTAAGCATGAGTGCAGGAACAGGCGGCTGGAAGCTTGAACAGAACGGAAGCAGAGTTGTAGTATATGATGATGCACTGTCTAATCCTCTTGGAAATAACTCAACCGTAATAAAAGCAGTATTTAAGGTAAATAATGTGGCAACCGGAACCGGTATAAATATTTCTTTCAACAATATTGTTGTATCGGATGGTAACAATGAAAGCAGTATCGGAACAGCTAAATATTCGGTTGCAGTAGCCGCACCACTCTCCGGCAACAATAATCTTGGCTCATTGTCGATAGCCGGACATAACATTAATTTTAATACATCGCAGACATCCTATGATATAGGAACTGTGGAGTTTTCGGAAAGCAGTCTTAACATCAGTGCAGCACCGGCAGACGCAACCGCTAAAGTATCGGTAGGCAATACTGCACTTAACGTAGGTGCTAATACAATTACAATCAACGTAACTGCACAAAATGGTGCTGTTAAGACATACACTATAACAGCCAACAGAAAGCAGGACCCTGATTACAAGGAAAGCAATAATGCCAATCTTAGCGGTATAACTGTCAGTGAAGGAAAGTTATCTCCGGAATTTTCACCTGAGGTAACAGATTATGTCATATATGTACCATTTGGGACAAAGACAATTTCCGCAACAGGAACACTGCAGGATGAAAAAGGAAAACAGGTTCTTAACGGCCTTGTAGAAACATTAAAACAGGGTGAAAATAAAATGACAGTCACGGGTGTCGCTGAAGATGATTCAAAGAAGGTATATAACATTAACGTCGTTGTAATGCCGGAATACAAAGGAAAACTTCCATCTATATCAGGAGTTGAAACTGTAACGGAAGCTGAGACAGAAACGGTGGAAGAAACTGAAAGCACAACAGAAAGCGTATCTGCAACAGAAACTGATGAAGCAGCATCCGAAAATACCAAAAAATCAGGAATTCCGGTAGCAGTATTAATTATTACCGCATTTGTAATGTTAGCAGCAGGCTATGGAATATGTTATGCGCTTATGACACGCGGAAATAAGAAATCCATATAAAACTTATGGCTGAGGATGAGATTTTTATGTATGTATCTGAATTTGACAGGCAAGCCGAAAAATATTTAAAAGGTGAATAACAGAAGGTAATGGCTATTATGGAAACAGGTAAAAAAAACTATATCTTATACTTTGATCTACTCAATATATTTGCATGCTTTGCTGTGGTTGCACTGCATGTAAACGGAGCAGTTCATACATTTGCAAAGACAAGAAACTGGGTTTCATGTATGTTTATTGAAGCTCTGTTTTACTTTGCGGTACCCGTGTTCTTTATGCTGACGGGTGCCACACTTATAAATTACAGAAAAAGATATGGCACAGGAACATTTTTTAAGAAAAGATTACTTAAAACACTTGTTCCGTTCATTATTTGGAGTATCATAGGAATATGCTGGTCAATATTTTATACAAAAGGAATGAAAATTTCCGATATCAATACACCGGCAAAATTTATCAGTGCCGTTATTAATTGTAAAGGAATGGGAATATACTGGTTTTTTCCGGCATTGTTCTCGGTATATCTGACAATTCCACTGTTTTCTCTTGTGGATGAAGATAAGCGGATTGGCAAAAACGGAGTATTCACATATCTTATATTCTTGTATCTTATATTAAATGTTCTAATGCCTTTTATATGCAAAAAGGCAGAGATACAGTGGAACTATTCGCTAAGTACGGTGTGTTGCGGCGGTTATACGGTGTGGATACTTACAGGATATTACCTTGCTAATACTGATATTAAAAAGAGCTTCAGAATCTTTATATATATTCTTGGACTGCTCGGTTTCTTTATGTATTTTTACCTGACAGTACAAAAATCCTTTAAAGCCGGAAGCTTTGACAAAACCTATGCAGGATATATGAATATACCTGCGATGCTTATGGGAACAGCAGTCTTTGTGTTCTTTAAATACGGAAAATGGAGTTTCATAGAGAAGCATGAAAAAGCCGTTAAGTTTGTAAGAAATCTCTCGGCAGCTAGCTTTGGGGTATATCTTATCCATTATTACCTTAAAGATTTTTCAATCAGGCATTTTGGAATTGACCCAAGAAGTACTTTATATAGAATTGCTGGAACATTTATTATATATGGATTAAGTGTACTTATTGTCACTTTGATAAGGAAGATACCGGTGGTGAAGAAAATAGTACCTTAAATATAGGCTGTTAGGATAATTTTAAGCTATAGATGACAAACATATTTATTTGTGGTAAAATATTTTTACTTTTTTGGAGGAAACATAATATGGTAAATACCGATTATTTATATGACCATACTTTTTTTGAAAAATATTTTTCAAAAGACCACTATGATAAAACCTCAAAGTTGTCTTATAAAGAATACTACAACTCATATATAGTTAATTCTTATATGGAAAACGGACATTATGTGGGTGGCGTTTATACGGAAAGTCTGGACTTTGTAGACGGAACCGCTATAAGACGAGGAATAGGCGAGGTAAATGATAAAAGCAGGATTGTTACCGGTTCAACAGAAGATGACACGGTAATATATATCGGAATGTTGGTTAATGTATGGGGACATCATCTGACGGATAATATAAAGCGTTTATGGTTTTTTGATTCGGATGAGTATAAGAGTAAGTATTCAGGATGTAAGCTTGTGTATGTTTCTGCAGAAGGACAGACTTCATATAAAGACATGCCTTTAAACATGAGAAAATTACTGAGTATATTGGGAATAGATGAGAATAACATTACTCCCGTTACCGATATAACTAAGTTCAAAAAGATTATTGTGCCGGATGAATCCTTCTATAACGACAAGGATGAGACAAGGTTTTTTACAAAAGAATATAAGGATACAGTTAATAAAATCCGCCAATATCAGAAAGAAAAGTTTGTTAAGGATGAGACTTATAAAAAAGTGTATTTCACATATTCAAGATTCAGTTCAGACAAGCAGGTCGGTGAAAATAAATTAGAAGACTTTTTCGCGGGTTTAGGATATAAGATTGTAGCACCTGAGAGATACAGCTTTGAGGAACAGCTTAATATTTTAGCGAATTGTGAGTGCTTTGCATCAACAATAGGCTCATGTTCCCATAATATAATTTTTCTTCCTGAGGGTGCAAGCGTATATTTAATTCCGAGGTCTTTTTATCTGACAGGTTATCAGGTAGCACTGGGTGAAGTGATTAATCTGAATATATATTATGTTGATTCCAGTCTTTCAGTACTTGTAAGAAGAAATAATCCATGGGAAGGACCGTTTTATTACATTCAGAGCGATAATCTGAAAAGGCTGTTTAATATTGAGATAAAATATGACAAAAAGAGTATACGGAATAATTTACATGATATTAAGAAATATTTGAGAATATCCAATAAATTAGACGATATCGAGAAAAGATATGAACCTGAGTATTACAGCAAAGAATTTGCAAAGTATTACGCAAGATACAGAAATACAAAGAAATTGTCAATCTTGATGTGGAAGGTTATATACCGAATTAAAAGAAAATTTAAACACCATTAAGTGAAATTGTTGTAAATGGAGCGAAAAATGAAGAACATTTTTATTGTTGGAGCAAAAAATTGTGGGGCATACGGAGGATATGAGACATTCCTGGATAAATTAACAGAGTATCATCAGGATAATAAGAACATTAAATACCATATAGCCTGGAAAGGAACGGAAAGTAAGGAGTTTGAATACCATAACGCACATTGTTTTCAGATAAAAGTACCTAATATAGGACCGGCTCAGGCAATTTATTATGATGTGGCAGCATTGAAGTATTGTGTTAAATATATCAAAAAACATAATATTGCCAATCCTATTGTGTATGTTCTTGCCTGCCGTATAGGACCGTTTGCAAAGAAATTTCATAGACAGATTAATGATCTTGGCGGAAAGATGTATGTAAATCCTGACGGACACGAATGGATGAGAGCCAAATGGAGTAAGCCGATAAGATGGTACTGGAAAAAGTCTGAACAGTTAATGGTTAAAAACTGTGACCTTTTAATATGCGATAGCAGAAATATAGAAAAATATATTCACAAGTGTTATGAAAAATACAGTCCAAAGACTACATTTATCGCTTATGGCGCCGACCTTACCCCAAGTAAGTTGTCAGATGACGATGAGAAGCTGGTTAAATGGTATAAGGAAAAGAATTTAAGCAAAAAAGAATATTATCTGGTAGTCGGAAGATTTGTTCCGGAAAACAGTTTTGAAATTATGATTCGTGAGTTTATGAAGTCGGATTCTAAAAGGGATTTTGCTATTATTACAACTGCTGATGAAAAATTTCAAGCACAGCTTGAGGACAGGCTTCATTACAAAAAAGATAAGCGTATTAAGTTTGTGGGAACGGTATATGACCAGGAATTACTTAAAAAAATCAGGGAAAATGCCTATGCTTATTTTCATGGACATACTGTAGGAGGAACTAATCCGTCTCTTATTGAAGCTCTTGGAAGTACCGACCTGAATTTACTTGTGGATGTAGGCTTTAACAAAGAAGTAGCCGAGGACGGTGCTCTTTATTGGGGTAGGGAAGAAGGTTCTCTGGCACAACTGATAAATAAGGCAGACCACCTTAGCAGCGAAGAAATAGCAGAGCTTGGAAAAAAAGCTAAAGAACGAGTACGAAAAGAATATACATGGCAGAAGATTTCTGATATGTACGAAGCAATATGGAGAGAATGATATGAGCGTTATTTATGCGATACTGTACTATTTTAGACAGGCAACTAAGTTTTTATCTAAAAGAAGAGGAGCTACTTATGCGGGGAATTTAGACCCGTCATATCTATTTGCACCGTCATACATTATTGAAAACAGAAAAAATAAAAAGATGTGGATCAGCATTGCAGTAATTTTCGGTGCAATGGCGGTCTATTTTGCTTTGCAGACTCTGGTTAATAAGGATGTCGATAAGGTAAAAGGTTTAATTACCATATTTAAAATATTAATCTGCACGGTTGTGCTTATGTACGGCATAAAGTATTACAACAGGGTCAGATTAAAACAGATTGCATATGCGATAACATATATGAATGTTATTTCCCTTGTATTTGCATTAATATTCAGAAATTGTTTCTTATGGAGAACACATGATTATATTAATAAATACACAACAACAAGACTTCAGTTGTTCTATCTTGAACCAAGTGAGTTGGGTTTTCATCTTGTACTTATTATGATAATACTTCTTCACTATTTCTTTCAGGAAAAGAACAGAAGAGAAAAGCTTAAGCTAATAATTATGTTTGCATTAAACGGTATTGTGCTGTTTTTTGCAAGGTCAATGGGAGCAATATGCATAGGCGCAGTTACGTTTGCGGTAATGTTTATTGTTGACTGGATCAGAAATCATGACAGTAAGAAAAAAAATATAATCAATATTGTTATCATATGTTGTGTATTGGCAGCTATAGGTCTTATGTTTATTACCAAAAGTGACATTGCCAACAGAATTATTGATACAATAAACGGAAAAGATGCGTCCAACGGTTACAGAATAGGTGTATCTTTTGATGTCCTTAAAGCAAGTCTTAAAGATACAAAATTCATGGGTGTAGGATTCGGTAATCTCAACACACCGAAATTCAGGGCAAAATATTCATATCTCGGTCTTTATGAAGTACTTGCCAATTCCTTTATGTATTTTGTGATTGAGACAGGTATTTTTGGCATAATTGTACTTGCGGCGATTTTAGTCCTGCTTATTAAGGCATGTGTTAAGAAAAAAGATACGCTTCGTATCGGTATGGTAGCATTTCTTGTTACTTATCAGTTATTGGCAAGCCATTTCACCAACGGCGTTATCTGGCTCATTTATGGACTGATTTTAAGCGAAGCCGTATATGAAAAGAAAAGACATACAGAGGACGAAACAGTTTACAACAGCGATAAAAAGATTAATCTCTTATATTTACATGCAGGTGCCGAATTGTATGGTGCCGATAATGTTATGTATGAATTAATAAGAGGTCTTGATAAGGACAAATACAATATAGATGTTGTATTGCCATGTGACGGACCTTTGGTAAATAGAATTGGCGGAATAGACAAGGTTAATGTAGAGGTTATGCCATATCCGATTTTAAGAAGAAAATATTTCAATCTTAAAGGAATGGTTTCATACGCATTTAATTATATACGTTATTCCTTTAAGCTGATTCATTATGTTAAGAAACATAAGATTGACGTGGTTCACGTTAATACCACAGCGGTTCTTGAAGGAATTATGATTAAGGCATTTTGTGAAGCCAAGATTGTATGGCACGTTCATGAGATAATTGTCAAACCGAGAAAAGTCGCAAAGCTTATTTATTACTGTGTAAATAAATGGTCGGATGAGATTGTAACCGTATCCAATGCGGTATGTGAAGCGGTTAAGACAACCAACGAGTCTGTCAATGTAATATATAACGGCGTTGACAATAATAAGTTTAACGATAAAACAGCAGATTTGGATGCAAAGAGAAAAGAACTTGGCATAACAGGGGACAATATCATTGTAGGAATGGTAGGAAGGGTTAATGCGTGGAAGGGTCAGAATGACTTTGTGGACGCACTCAAACCTGTCCTTGAAAAACATGATAATGTAACAGCGCTTATGATAGGCGGTGTATTTGAAGGCGAAGAATGGAGAATGACTGAATTAAAGAAGAAAATCTCAGAACTCCACCTTGAAAACAGAATTGTAGTATCTGATTTCAGAAATGATATAAATGAAATATATAAGCTTATGGATATTTTTGTACTTCCAAGCACCAATCCCGACCCATTGCCAACCGTTGTTTTAGAGGCAATGGCAAACGGACTGCCGGTTGTGGGATATGAGCATGGCGGTGTATGTGAAATGGTAAAAAAAGACTACAACGGTCTACTTGTGCAGGTATGTAATCCAAGTGCCATGGCAGAGGCAATAGAAAAGCTTATCACCGATACGGAATTAAGAAAAGAATTTGGCAGACACTCCGTTGAAAGACAGCACAGTATGTTCTCACTTACGGCATATATAAATAATTTTGACAGACTTTATACAAAAACAATGGGTGAAATACAATGAATGTTTCAATAATTACTTCTTTTTATCACGGAAATAAATATATTAACCAATATATTGATATGATTAAATCATTAAAACTGGAAAGCGATGACAGTCTTGAAGTCATTATGGTAAATGACAGTCCGGAGGAACCTTTGGCACTGCCTGAATATGGTAATATTGATATAAAGGTTATAGTCAATGAAGTTAATTCGGGAATCCATAAGGCAAGGGTAAACGGATTGTCACACGCTAAAGGTGATTACGTTATTTTTGTTGACCAGGATGATTTACTTATGCCTGATACGATTTTAGACTATAAACATAAGCTTGTTGATGAAGATTTAATTATTGCAAACGGAATTTACGAGTTAAAAGATGAGAAAAAGCCTATATTCCGAACCAAAAGGTCCCAGTGGTTTGCTTCCAAAAAACTGGGATATGTATATGTAAGAAACCTTATAGTATCTCCGGGACATTGCATTATTAAAAAGGCTTCAATTCCTAAAGAGTGGACAAACAATTTTATGAAGATAAACGGGTCTGATGATTATTTCCTGTGGCTTCTGATGTTTTACTACAAAAAAAAGGTAAACTATCTTTATAAAACAGAATATATTCACAAGGACACGGGAGCTAATTTATCCTTTGATGAAGAAAAAATGCTGAAGTCCTCAATGAGCTTTATCGAGGTGATGAAGAATATTGACCCTAAGTTTGTAAAGTATGCAGAAAAAATCGAAAAAGTAATAAAGTTCAAATATGATTATAAGTTTGGAAGCGTAAGTAAAAAGGTGTTAATAATAATGAAACACCCTGTAATTTTCTTTATAAATACAGTGTACCATTTTGTTTTCAAAGGAATTTAACATAAGGAGAAGTCATAATATGAAAAATCATAATATTTTAGTTATACATGCACATACGGAAAACAGAGGCGATGAAGCTGCTGTTAAAGCAATGATAGCCGCCATAAAAGAAAAAGAACCTGATGCAAATATATGTATTTCTTATAACGGACCTACGTTTTATCCTAATATGGACAATGTAAAAGAAATCTGCAGATTCCCTAAGATTGCGTCAAGGCTTGCACAGCTTGACTTCTTCTTAATACTTATGACTAAAGGGAAATTATCCGTCACTAAAGAGGGCAGGGGATTTATCAATGAAGTAAAAAAAGCGGACATCGTTCTTCACGCACCGGGAGGACCTTCTATCGGAGATATTTATGAAGAATCCGAATGGTTATACCTTAAAAGACTTCAACTGATAAAGAGAATGGGTGTTCCTTATATGTTCTACGCACCGTCCATGGGACCCTTTAAGAATGAAAAGAGGAACAAACAGAGAAAAGCGATATTACAGGATGCAGAGAAAATTGTGCTTAGGGATCCAATCTCACTCAAATATGTAAATGAGTTTCTCGGCGAGGATAAAGCGGTGCTGGCACTTGACTCCGCATTCCAGAACAATATTGATGGGGATGTTTATGAAAAATTATATGACGGTTATACTGAATTAAAAGATTTTATGGCAAAGCATGAGAAGTGTATAGGTATTACGATAACCGATTTGTTATGGCATCCGAAACATAGGAATAATAAAGAATTATTAAGTAAAATAGAGGAGAGTTTTAAGGAAAATATTGAAAAACTTACCTCTGAAGGTTACGGAATTGTTTTTATCCCGCAGTTATACGGAATACTTGATGATGAAAAATTAATGAACGGCTATTGTATAAATGATAACTGTTTTACGATTACTTCCAAGTCGGAAAAATACGATTCACAGTTCCAGCAGTATGTTATATCAAAATTATATGCTGTAATAGGAATGAGATATCACAGCAATATTTTTTCAGCAAAGCAGCTTACGCCGTTCATATCAATCACTTATGAACAGAAAATGCTTGGCTTTATGAAAGAATCGGGACTTGAAGAGTATTGCATTGATGTGAATGAACTTAATGCGGACATTCTTTGGAAAAAGTTTAATCATCTTGTTGAGAACTATAATGAATATGTGGGTAAATTAAAACAGTTAAAGACTGTGCTTCAAAATAAGGCGCACATAACAACAGATGAGTTGTTTAAGACATTGGAAACTCTGAGGTAATATTATGGAAATAAAAGATTTTTTAAGATGTATAAAAAGAAATTATCTGATAAGGAGAGAATTCAGACATGAATGTAAGGAATACATTAAGTATAATTACAACAACCCTAATCAGAAATCCTTTAATTCATATCAGGCAAAGATATACAGACAGATTCATGTTATTGAAAAAGCATTGTCTCTTTCCAATACAAGAAAAGGCTTTGGAACGACAAGAGTACAGGAGCTTTTTGTTATGATGGACCAGTATCTGGCACTTGGATTTGATACTGAGGAATATGTATTTCAGGCTGCAATAGAGGCTTTAAACAGATATATTGAGTTCCAACATTCCGTTGATTATGATGTCACGGAGATTGAAAAACGTGCAGAAAAGTACCATACCTTCTACAAGCATAACGAAAACGTGGATGCCGGTGCAAAGGAAGCGGATTATATGTCAATAAAAAAGGCTGCAGGAGAAAGTTTCGATAAATTTGTTTTTTCAAGACATTCAGTAAGACAGTTTGACACATCCAAAAAAGTTGCTGTTGAAGATATAGAAAAAGCCGTTGCTTTGGCAAAGAAATCACCTTCCGCATGTAACAGACAGGCATCAAAGGTATATGTGTTTGAAAACAGCGAAGACAATTCATATATAGGTAAATATGTAAAAGGCAACACGGGCTTTGAAGCAGAGGTTGATAAATATCTTGTAGTAACTGCCGACAGAGCATGCTTTTATAATGCAATGGAAATTAATCAGGAATATATCGACGGTGCCATATTCGGAACTGTTTTAACCTATGCCCTGCATTTTTATGGTATTGCTTCCTGCATACTACAAAACGGACAGGATTATAAAGCAACAGATGCATTGAAGGAAAGACTTGGTATTCCTGAAAGCGAACGAATAGTATTTTTTATTGCTATTGGAGCATATAAAGAGAATTTCAAGACAGCGGTATCGCAGAGAAAAAAGATGGAAGATGTTTTAATAGTAAGAAAGTAGGCGGATATGGATAAAGATAATTATATTGTTACAGTTGTAGTTCCTGTATATAATCACGAAAGATATATCGAACAGGCAATTATGAGTATATATAATCAGAAAACCGATTATAAATATAAGGTCCTAATTGGAGAGGACAAGTCTACAGATAATTCAAGGGAAATACTTAAAAAATTGCAAAAAAAATTACCTGAAAATTTTATTTTTCTGTATAGAGAACAGAATATGGGAATACAGAATTTCTACGATATGTATGAGAGAATAACAACCAAGTATTATATCGTGCTTGAAGGTGATGATTTTTGGTGTGATGACAAAAAATTGCAGAAACAGATTGAGTTTATCGAAAAACATCCGCAATATATAGGTGTAAGCCATTGGATTAATATTGTTGATCAAAACGGAAATGACAGCAATGTTGACAGAAAAGAAATTACAGGCGAATACAGATTTAAAGATTACAAAAGATAACAATTATATATGTGTATATGAGAGGCTTAATGATGATTGCATTAGGCTTCTTCATATGTATGGTAAAAATCCGGTGTGTGTGTATTACCTTTTGCCTATCAGAATATCCTGAGTGAACGATGGGAAAAGCAACTATTCTTCATACAGGAATGGGACTATCTTTGGGAAGTGTTCCGTATAAAGAATGATTACTATGACGAGACCAGTACAGACGAGAGACCTTTCACCCTCAGCTCGATAGAGCCATTTGTGCCTTGTGAGTATGAAGATATTAGTGAAAGTGAATTACAAGGACTCACGCCATCCAACCACTTTTTGGATTCTACATAAAAATGAAAAAATTGGCATAATGACACCTTACGGCTATACCGATGCCATATACGATAGTGTAGAACTCGACCACACGGAAATGGCTTTTGTTCTATACAAGGGGAATGATTCCGTGAAACTATCTTATTTTGAAGTAGGACAAGCCGAGTCATTAGAAGCATCATTATAGTGTCGTGCAGCTATGCTGACGCTCTCTGCAATCCGGGCGCGGAACTCCGGAGGAGCAATGACTTCGGCATGACCTCCGTAGCCGAGAATCAAACGCTCCAGTTCGTTGTTTATGACGACCTTTAGAGAGAGTTGGATTGAGCCGTCGCGGAAACGTTGCTCCACTTTCTGCGATTTATGGAATGGCTTTGACTCGACGTATGGTGCCTGTTGGCGGTCGATTTTAATAACCACACGCCGCGCCTTGTCATGAATCCCTTTGGTCACTCCGATTGTGTCATCAAAGAAGTGTTCCGGGTCGAAGTCAACACATTTCTTAAACGGATGTTCTTTGTCAACTGCTAATGACTGGATGCGGTCGAGAGCAAAGATATTGACCTGCGGTACGCGGTTTGACGCTTTCTCACCGATTAGAAACCATCGGTTACGATACTCCTTCAATAAATAGGGATATACCACCAAAGCCTCGGATTGTCGAGCCTTGAACGACTGGTATTCGATAATGATAGTCTGCTGTTTGCGCACAGCGTCATATATGTCGCCTATAAATTTTGCCCCCCTGTATCCTGCCACATGCTCCATATCCATAGCCGGAACCGACGTGCCAGTATGTCGCGAAATCTGCTCGTTGAGTTTGCTTATTGTGTCGATAGAAGAAGCCAGCTGCGGAAAACCCTGCAACTGTCGCAATATGTCAAGAGCTGAGTTGAGAGCATCAAGACCTTCATCGTTCAGCGGTAGATGCGTGATACTGAAATCGGGGTCTTCGTACTCATAATATTTGTTTTCTCGAACCACTATAGGGGCATTATAGCCCAAACGGTCGCTGCGCATCAGTGCAAGGTCGTTCTGAAACGTGCGGCGACTCACCGGATTACTTCGCCCTTCAAA
>OHKG01000469.1_pt1 | contig 17084 bp, 10 predicted proteins | sample 1568701 | NCBI WGS metagenome assembly OHKG01 (sample SAMEA3879529, study PRJEB24766) | human gut metagenome | biome: human-associated habitat; feature: feces | place: USA | collected 1985/1987 | reverse complement strand
GAAATTACTCCACCTTTTTTCATTATGTTAATGTTATTCAGTTCTGAGCGCTATAACAGGATCTTTCTTTGATGCTACCCTGGCAGGAATAAGACCTGCAATCAATGTGAGGAACACGCTTATTGCAATAAGGATAAGCGCACCCTTAAGCGGAAGAACCGCAACACCTGAAATTCCTGAGAATTTCTTGATGATTATGTTAATCGGTATGTTAAGCAGAAGAGTGAAGCCTATACCTATTATACCTGCCACAAGGCCTACAATCATTGTTTCAGCATTGAATACCCTTGAAATATCATGTTTTGAAGCACCGATACTTCTTAAAATACCGATTTCTTTTGTCCTTTCGAGAACAGATATGTATGTAATAATTCCGATCATAATTGATGAAACCACAAGCGAAATTGATACAAAGGCAATAAGCACGTAAGATATTGCGTCAACAACTTTACTTACGGATGACATCATAAGACCTATGTAATCGGTATATGAAATTTCAAGGCTGTCATTACCTTCTGATTTGACTTTGTCATTATATGCTGAAATTATATCTGAAATGGCATCTTTTGATTCAAAGTCCTTTGCATAGATATTAATTTTTGAAGGGTTATCTGTTGTAACGTAGCCCAGTGCTTCAATATTACTTTTGTATGTATTTGAACTTGACTGCTGTATCTGGCTTTTGAACATTTCAATTATTACATCATCAGAAAGGTTGGCAATGTAGGCACTGATTATTTTCTGCTGTTCTTTAGGAAGTGTACTTATATATGCATTAATATCATCCATTGTAAGGTCTATATCAACCGTTGAGAATGGAAGACCTGTAAGAACGTCTATATCAGGGTTATCAAGCTGTGCTTTAACTATATCTGACTTATTATTTTCCGAAACAATATAATCTACAAGGTTCTTTGTATAGCCGACAACGCCTGTAATTGAAGTAGCAACAGCATCATCTTTTGCAACTATAATTCCGGAAACTTTAACTTCAATACCATTGTCAATAAGCTGTTTTACATAATCTTCGCTGCTTGACATGTTCTTGTAGGCCCCTGTTGCTTCGTCATACCGGTAATATGCTGATGGAAGCACTACTTTAAATCTGAGATTTAAAAGATCCTCGTAACTATAGCTGCTTACTTTATCATCAAGCTGTTTGTTAAGATTAATCATTATATTTTTTAATTCGGATGAATTCCTGATACCCAGCGCATATAAAGAAACATCGGTAATCTGGTGATTCTTATCGGCTACAACAACAACTTCATTGTAATTGTCAGGCCATGAACCGGCAACAAGGTCATACTGTGAATTAAGCAGGTCCTGATTATCAATCATCTGTGACCACATATCAGTGTTGGAAAATGAGGAAACAAGGGAAGATGACATTGTCTCATCGCTTACACCCCATATATCCTGATACAATGTGCTTGGATTGACTTTGTTAATTCCGCCGGAGTAATCCTCAGCATATACATTGAGAGGAATATCGTACTGGTATTGTACGTCAAGCACATAATCGCTGATATTGCAATCCGGGCTTTCAAGATATTTCTTTAGTTCAGAAAGGTTATTTTTCTTAACCTCCGCAGACATTGTATTAACAAACTGGCTCATAACAGGGGCAGCATATATCCGGCCTTCTTCCTTATCTTTAACTGTGCCTGTCTCGCCAATCATGGAATTAAGCATACTTGAATAGTCCACACTTTCATTTTCAATGGTTATAGGATATGTTGAAACAGTATCTTCCTGAACACGGTTTATGTATGCCTGAAATCCGGATGAAAGGGAAAGGATAAGGGCAATACCTATAATACCTATGCTTCCTGCAAAAGAGGTGAGAAATGTTCTGCCCTTTTTGGTAAGAAGATTCTTAAAACTTAATGAAAGTGCGGTAAAAAATGACATTGACACTTTCTCTTTTTTATTTTTTTTATCCAAAGCTCCGGCAACAGGAGAGATTTCCTTGCCTGCAGGTATTTCATACGGAGCAGTATCATCGGTTACTTTACCGTCAAGGAGTCTTATGATTCGAGATGAATACTGCTCTGCAAGTTCAGCGTTATGTGTAACCATGATAATGAGCTTGTTATCTGAAATCTTCTTTAAAATATCCATTACCTGTACGCTTGTTTCCGAATCAAGCGCACCTGTCGGCTCATCCGCAAGAATTATATCAGGGTCGTTAACAAGGGCTCTTGCAATGGCAACCCTCTGCATCTGTCCGCCCGACATCTGGTTAGGCTTTTTATTAATCTGGTCTCCAAGACCTACCATCTCAAGAGCTTCCACAGCACGTTTGCGGCGTTCTGTTTTGGATACACCGGATAATGTAAGCGCTAATTCCACATTGGACAAAACTGTCTGATGGGGAATCAGGTTGTAGCTCTGAAAAATAAAACCTATCTTGTGATTGCGGTAGGAATCCCAGTCTTTATCCTTAAATTCTTTGGTTGAACGGCCTCCTATAATCAGGTCACCGTCGGTATATCTGTCAAGACCGCCGATTATATTAAGCATTGTGGTCTTGCCACAGCCTGACTGGCCAAGAATTGATACAAATTCATGTTCACGGAAAGATATGCTTATGCCCTTTAAGGCGTTGACAACAGTATCACCGGATATATAGTCTTTGGTTATGTTATTTAACTGTAACATTTTGACCTCCCTTGTTAATTTAATCTTACATACTTTAACATAAAATCAGGTGAAAATAAATAAGGATTAGGTAAACAAATATTAAATTTATCTAAAAAAATCTTCTAAAAGAAAGGAAACTGTGCTATAATATCATCGCGTTTAGTTTGTAAACAGAAGAGGAGAAATAAAGTGTCACCCGAACATAAGGAAATATCTGAGGAACAGTTACGCCGAAGACGGATTAATTTATATAAGAAGATTATTATCGGAATTGTAATTACGCTTATTTTATTACCGACGTTGTTATGTATTATATTATTTTGTAAAGTCAATAAATTGTCAGACAAGTTAGACGACATAAAGACCGCAATGGATGCAACGGAGAAAGAGACTACGGATAAAGTTATGGAATCTGAGCCGGATTCCGGAAATAATAAGAAACCGGCGGTAAACAGTGCCGATATGCCGTCAAAAGGCAGTGCAGATAAAGAGACGGACAGCGTGGTTAAAGCACTTTCTGATTCCGAAAAGATAGATAATGCACTGGCAGAGGGACGTAAGGTAGTGTATCTTACTTATGATGACGGTCCGAGTGCTAATACGGAAAAGCTGCTGGATGTACTTGACCAATACGGTATTAAGGCAACTTTCTTTGTTATCAAGACACCTGAATATGGTGAATATGTAAAGGAAATTGTTACAAGAGGCCATACACTGGCAATGCATTCAACCACTCATGATTACCGTCATGTATACGAGAGTTATGATAGTTTTAAGGAGGAGGTTGATGTCCTTAGCAATTATCTTACGGAACTTACCGGTTTTACTCCTTTTGCATTCAGATTTCCGGGAGGTTCAAGTAACCAGCAGACAACACTTCCCATCCAGACTTTTATAAAGTATCTTGATGAAAAGAATATCGTATATTACGACTGGAATGTTTCATCGGGAGATGGCGGAAGTAAAGAATTGACAGTTGATGAAATATATAATAATGTAATTAGAGGTGTTGAAGGAAAGGATATATCAGTTGTGCTTATGCACGACTCGGAATACAGGGAAACAACTTTGCAGGCAACACCTAGAATAATTGAGAAATTACAGGAAATGGACGCATTAATCCTTCCTATCACAGAAGATACCGTTCCTGTTCATCACAATATTTAACCAGGAGGAAAGCAACAATGGGATTTTTTAAAGATTTAAAGCAGGATTTATCGCAGGCTGTAAATGAGCTTACAGAGGATGCGGCTAAGATTACACCGGATGAGTCAGAAAGTGTACAAGAGACAATACCGGATGACGATGTTATGGTAGATACACTTAATGAAGAACCTGAAGATGCAGCCGAAGACATTGATGTGTCTAAGATGCTTGAGAATGTGGATAACAATGAAGAAGCGGTAACAGAAGAACCTGAAGCAGAAGAATCTGAGACAGCCGGACTTTTTAAGGAGCCTGAAAAAAAGAAAACAAAGAAAAATACAAAAGAACCTGTAGCAGAGCCTGTTAAGGAAGATGAACAGGAAAAAACGGATGAGACTACAATCATCTCAAGAGGTTTAAAAATCAAAGGAGATATCGAATCAAGCGGCTCTATTGAATTACTCGGTTCGGTTGAAGGAAATGTAAGCTGCAGCGGCAAACTTATTGCCAGCGGTAATATTACAGGTAATACCAATTCAAAGGAATTTTATTCAGACGATGCAAAAATAACAGGGGATATTAACTGTGAAGGTCCTGTTAAGATTGGCAACGGTTCAGTGATTATAGGTAATCTTTATGCACACTCTGCCGTTATAGCAGGAGCAATTAAAGGTGACATTGATGTCCACGGACCTGTAATAATTGATGCTACTGCAATTGTTATGGGTGATATCAAATCTGAATCCTTCCAGATTAACAGAGGAGCAGTTCTTGAAGGATATATTTCACAGTGTTATTCAGATAACAGTCCAAAGAAATTTTTTGGTGATAAATAAGAGAGGCTTTGACGATGAAAGAAAAAAGAATTTTATTAAAACTCAGCGGTGAGGCACTTGCAGGCGATAAGAAAACAGGCTTTGATGAAAGCACGGTTCTTGAAATTGCAGCACAGGTTAAGAAAATACATGACCTTGGAGCACAGGTTGGTGTTGTTATCGGCGGCGGTAATTTCTGGAGAGGCCGTTCAAGTGAGAATATGGATAGAACCAAAGCAGACCAGATTGGAATGTTAGCCACGGTAATGAATTGCATCTATGTTTCTGAAATGTTCAGAAGCACAGGCATGAAAACCGCAATTTTAACTCCGTTTATGTGCGGTTCTGTTACGGAACTTTTCTCAAAAGATCTTGCCAACAGATATTTTGAAGACGGCACGGTTGTATTTTTTGCAGGCGGAACAGGACATCCTTATTTTTCTACGGATACAGGAATTGTATTACGTGCAATCGAAATGGATGCGGATGCAATTTATCTTGCCAAAGCCATTGACGGTGTATATGACAGTGATCCTAAGACTAATCCTGCAGCTAAGAAATATGATGAGATTTCAATAGATGAAGTTATTAATAAAAAACTTGCCGTAATAGATATGACAGCATCCGTGATGTGCATGGAACATAAGATGCCTTTAGTTGTTTTCGGACTTAATGAAAAGGAAAGTATTGTCAATACTTATAACGGAAATTTCAACGGAACAAGAGTAACCGTTTAATAAATATAAGGAGATTACAATAATGAGTGAAATTATTAAAACATATGAAGAAAAAATGATAAAGAGCTGTGATACACTTGCGGCAGATTATGTGACAATCAGGGCAGGAAGAGCTAACCCTCACATCCTTGACAAACTTAAAGTGGATTATTACGGAACACCTACACCTTTCCAGCAGGTAGCCAATGTTTCCGTTCCTGAAGCAAGAATGATACAGATCCAGCCATGGGAAACAAGTCTTTTAAAAGAAATCGAGAAGGCAATTCTTATGTCAGACCTTGGACTTACACCAACCAATGACGGTAAGGTTATCCGTCTTGTTTTCCCTGAACTCACTGAGGACAGAAGAAAAGAACTGGTTAAGGATATCAAGAAAAAAGGCGAAAATACAAAGGTTGCAATAAGAAACATCAGAAGAGATGCCAATGATGCAATCAAAAAACTCAGCAAAGATACAGATATGTCAGAGGACGAAGTTAAGAAAAATGAAGATTCAATCCAGAAACTTACCGACAAATATGTAGCCCAGGTAGATAAGATGATTGATGAGAAGTCAAAGGAAATAATGACAGTATAATTTGCGGAGATAGTTATGGATTTTTACAATGAAAAACTGGAACTCAATGTTCCTGAACATATTGCCATAATTCTTGACGGAAACGGCAGATGGGCTAAGAAAAGGCTCCTTCCCCGTAATGCCGGACATCTTCAAGGCAGCAGGGTTCTGGAAAGAATATGTGATGATGCGATTGAGATAGGATTAAAATATCTTACCGTATATGTATTTTCAACTGAAAACTGGAAACGTTCTGAAAGCGAAGTGCAGGGACTTATGAAAATACTCAGAAATTATCTCAAAACCTGCATAAAAAGAGCCAGGGAAAAGAATATGAAGGTTGTCATTCTCGGAAAGCAGGATATGCTGGACGAGGATATAATCCGGAGTATTAACGAACTTGAGGAATCAAGTAAAAATAATACCGGACTTGTATTTCAAATTGCACTTAACTATGGTGCAAGGGATGAAATGGTAAGAGCAATGAGAAAGATGACAAAAGATATGATTGACAAGGGAATTGCTCCGGAGATGATTACGGAAGATATGTTTGCATCATATCTTGATACCGCAGATGCTCCCGACCCTGACTTAATAATCAGGACAAGCGGGGAAAAGCGTATATCAAATTTCCTGTTGTGGCAGTGTGCATATTCAGAATTTGATTTTCCTGAAGTGTTGTGGCCTGACTTTAATAAGGAGCGCCTTATCGAAGCAGTTGAAAGATATAACAAAAGAGACAGACGATTTGGTGGAGTGAAGGAGGAATAACGTATGAAAACAAGAATAATCAGCGGTGCAGTACTTACCGTTATTTTAGTTGGTGCTGTTTTAGGCGGTGGAACTACGATGTTTATCCTTGCTGCAATAATAACTGCTCTCGGACTCTATGAACTCTATAAAGTTGTTGGAATTGAAAAAAAAGCATTGGGAATATGCGGATATATTTTAGCAGCATCTTTTTATACAATGCTCTGGTTTGATAAGTTACAGTACCTTGAGTATTTTTGTGTTGCCAGCGGTATTCTTACTATGTTCGTATATGTATGCAGCTTTAAAACAACAAGAGCCAAACAAGCGGCATTTTCACTCCTTGGAATTTATTATGTGGCCATTCCTATTTCTTATATATACAGAATAAGAATAATGGAAAAGGGAATATTTATATTTATATTGGTATTTGTATGCTCATGGATTGCAGATACATTTGCTTACTTTACAGGAGTTAATCTTGGTAAACATAAACTTGTTCCCCACTTAAGTCCTAAAAAATCAGTCGAAGGTGCTATAGGAGGAATCCTTGGGGCAACTATCGTAGGTGTGGTATACGGACTTGTTCTGGGTAACTATTACAATGAAAGACTGTGGCCGGCATTTGCGGTAATCTGCGTATTAGGTTCTTTTATTTCAATATTCGGAGATCTGGCTGCATCCGCAATTAAACGAAATTATGACGTTAAAGATTACAGCAATCTTATTCCGGGACATGGAGGAATACTTGACAGATTTGACAGTATGATTTTTGTGGCTCCGGTTGTATATATAAGTGCGGTTATTTTACTTCCACTATTAAAAGGATGATTAGTATGAAAAATATTGCTATTTTAGGGTCAACGGGTTCTATCGGAACCCAGACCCTTCAGGTAGTTCGTGATAATAATGACATTAAGGTCCATGCTATTGCAGCAGGACACAATATCAAAGCTTTGGCAGAACAGGTAAGGGAGTTCAGGCCAAAGCTTGTTTGCGTAGCAGAGGAAAAAAGCATAAATGAATTAAGGCTTCTGACACCTGATATTGATTACGAAGTGTGCTATGGAATGGAAGGACTTATCAGAGTTGCGACTTATGATAAAGCTGAAATAGTTGTGACAGCAATAGTTGGCATGATTGGTATAATACCTACTATTGAAGCTATAAAGACAGGACATGATATTGCCCTTGCCAACAAAGAAACTCTTGTAACTGCCGGACATATTATTATGCCCCTTGCAAAGGAATATAATGTGAGAATTTTACCTGTTGACAGTGAACACAGTGCCATATTCCAGTCTTTGAACGGCGAAGACAGAAGAACTATTGATAAGATTTTACTTACGGCATCCGGTGGACCATTCAGAGGATACACAAGAGAACAGATGCAGGACGTAAAGCTTGAGGATGCCCTGAAACATCCAAACTGGTCAATGGGACATAAGATAACCATTGATTCGGCTACCATGGTTAATAAAGGCCTTGAGGTTATGGAAGCAAGATGGCTTTTTGATGTGGGCATGGACGATGTCCAGATTATAGTACAGCCACAGAGCATAATACATTCTATGGTGCAGTTCGTAGACGGCGGAATAATAGCACAGCTTGGCTGCCCTGATATGAGACTTCCTATACAGTATGCACTTTACTATCCTGAGAGAAGATATATGCCCGGTGACAGACTTGACTTTTATAAACTGGGAAAAATAGATTTTGAAGCACCTGACAGGGAAAATTTTGCAGGCCTCAGACTTGCTTATGAAGCAGGTGTCAAAGGTGGCAATATGCCTACAATATTTAATGCTGCCAACGAATATGCAGTTGCACAGTTTTTAAAGAAGAATATCAGTTTTTTAGGCATAACAGATATGATAGAACATGCCATGAACAGCATAGAATATATAGATAATCCTGATGTTAATGAGATTTTAACAACGGAGCAGGAAGTGTATGAGCTGTTGAGGGCTATGAGGTGATTTTATGAAATTTGTTTACGCATTTCTTATAATTAGTATTGTAATTATTGTCCATGAATTAGGACATTTTATAATAGCTAAGGCAAGCGGTGTTAAAGTAGTTGAGTTTTCGGTGGGTATGGGACCGAGACTTGTTAAGTTTAAAATCAAAGGAACTTTGTACAGTATTAAGCTTTTTTTATTCGGCGGCTCCTGCCAGATGTTAGGCGAAGATCTTTATGAATCCACGGATGCTGTCGCAAAAGTTAAAGAGGATAATCCCACGGATAAAAGTCAGGAAAATATTGTACCGGATGAATCGGACGGAGTTTCCTTTAACAGTGTGTCTGTATGGAAAAGAATTGCAATAATTATTGCAGGACCTTTATTTAATTTTATTCTCGCTTTTGTATTTGCCGTAATTCTTATAGGTAAGATGGGATATAATCCTGTGCAGGTATATTCTGTTGATGATAATTCGCCTGCCTATTATGCGGGACTTAAAGAAGGCGACAGAATCATAAGAGTTAATGGTAAAAAGATGAACTTTTATGATGATTATTATCTTTACATGTATGATAAAAAGGGAATTGACCTTAACGTTGAATATATAAGAGACGGTGAAAAATACAAGACAACAATTATTCCGGAGCATATCACGGGTTCGGTATATCAGATGGGTGTCCAGATTGATGTGAATTCCACTAAGATAGCAGCTGTGGAAAAAGGAACACCTGCGGACAGTGCGGGTATTAAAGCCGGAGATATTATTAAAAGCATTAACGGAACAGCAGTCAGCGAACAGCCGGAAATAACTCCTTTAGTACAACAGTCAGAAGGAAAAGAGATTACAATTACAGTTGAACGTGACGGCAGAAATGTTGAACTTAAACTTACACCTAAAGAAGTACAGCAGGATTACTATGATTATGGTATTTATTTTGCCAATTTGAGAGTTAAATGTTCCCCTGCGGGTACCTTGAAATATGCATTCAAGAATATAGGATACCAGATTAAATCCGTATTTGTAAGTCTTAGATTGCTCGTTACGGGTAAGCTGGGACTTGACGATGTGTCCGGTCCTGTGGGAATTGTATCGTTTATCGGAGAAGTGGTGGATGAGGCTAAATCAGACGGTGCATTCTATGTATTTATTAATCTTCTTAATATGTGCATCATGATAAGTGCCAACCTTGGTGTAATGAATCTATTGCCGTTGCCTGCACTTGACGGCGGTAAACTTGTATTCCTTTTAATTGAAGCAGTAAGAGGAAAGCCTGTACCAAGGGAAAAAGAAGGAATGGTTCATTTTGTTGGAATTATTCTGTTAATGGTATTGATGGTAGTTGTACTTTTTAATGATATATCGAAATTATTCAGATAAGGACAGATTATATGTATAGAGACAATACGAAAGTTATAAAAATAGGCAACAGGGTTATCGGAGGAGGTAATCCTGTACTTATACAATCAATGACCAATACGCCTACAGAAGATGTAAAAAGCACTGTAGACCAGATATTACGCCTTGAAAAAGCAGGATGTGAGATAATCAGATGTACTGTACCGGATGAAGCAGCGGCAAAAGCACTTAAGGAAATCAAAAAAGAAATTCACATTCCTCTCGTTGCGGATATTCATTTTGACTACAAAATGGCTATTCTGGCAATGGAAAACGGTGCCGACAAGATAAGGATTAATCCCGGCAATATAGGAAGTACCGACAGGATTAAAGCGGTTGTAGATTGTGCAAGAGAACGAAATATTCCTATAAGAGTCGGCGTAAACAGCGGATCACTTGAAAAAAATATAATTGAAAAGTATGGCGGACATGTATGTGCTGAAGGTATTGTTGAAAGTGCCATGGATAAAGTAAGAATAATAGAAGAACAGAATTATGATAATATTGTTGTAAGCATAAAATCATCGGATGTTCTTATGTGCGTCAAGGCACATGAACTTATTGCAAAAGAATGCAGGTATCCGCTTCATGTGGGAATTACAGAGTCAGGTACCGTATATTCAGGAAATATTAAGTCAGCAATTGGACTTGGCATAATTCTTAATCAAGGTATCGGTGATACAATCAGGGTATCTCTTACAGGAGATCCGGAGGAAGAAATTAAATCAGCAAAGCTCATTCTCAGAACTCTTGGGTTGAGAAAAGGCGGTGTTGAAGTCGTATCATGCCCTACTTGCGGAAGAACCAAAATTAATCTTATAGATCTTGCATCAAAGGTTGAGAATCTTGTAAGCACATATCCGCTTGATATTAAAGTTGCGGTAATGGGATGCGTTGTAAATGGTCCGGGCGAAGCGAGAGAAGCTGACCTGGGAATTGCCGGCGGTATAGGAGAAGGACTTCTCATAAAAAAAGGCGAGGTTATTAAGAAAGTTCCTGAAAATATGCTTTTACAGGCACTTAAGGAAGAACTTGACAAATTAGTATAAGAAAGAGTGGAATAATGATGGACGAAAAAAATTTTTTTGAAGTTTTCCCGTCATTAAAATTAAAAAAAGAACTAAAGACGGCTTTTGATGATGCAATGGTAACACATATATCCATGAATTCATCAAAAACCGTTATTAAGATATATCTGATTTTTAACAGGCTTGTTGGACGGGATATTGTGGCTCAGGTGGAGGATGAGATATCACGTCAGATGAAGCCTTTTTTAGCTACAAAAGTTGTAATCCTTGAAAAATTCCGGTTATCGGAGTTATATACTTCTGAAATTATTTTTAACGATTACAAAGACAGTATTATATACGAACTTGGAAAAAACAATAAGTTATATGAACAGATTTTCAGGGATGCCAGGTGGTCATTTGACGGTGAGGACAATATTAAACTGATAGTTGCAGATAATTTTGTATCACGAAAGAAAACACCTGAGCTTGTTGAAATTCTTACTGAAATGATGGAATGCAGGTTTGGTAAAAATATTACCTATAATGTAGTATATGAGGAACGTGAGGAAAGCAGGCACAGCAGGGAAGCCGAATATAAAGTCCAGCGGATTATTGATGAAATAGCAGCAAGAGGAGCTGCGAAAACAGAGAAAACCGAAGCAGTGCCTGCAGAAACTCCTGCTGAAAAGAATGAAAAAGAGGCAGAAACCAAACAGGAGAAAAAAGAATTTAAGAAAGAGTACATACGTCCTGTTAAACATTCCGATAATCCTGATGTTATATACGGAAGAGACTTTAACGATGAGCCGGTAACCCTTGATACGGTAATCCATGAAATGGGTGAAATTACATTCAGGGGACAGATTATTTTTACCGACAAAAAGGAATTAAGAAACGGTAAGATTATTCTTATTTTTGATGTAACCGATTTTACAGATACTATTTCCGTAAAACTTTTTCTCCAGCCTGAACAGCTTTCGGAAGTGGAGGATGAACTTAAAAAAGGTAAATTCATCAAAATAAAAGGTGTAACAACTGTTGATAAATTCTCCGGGGAACTGACAATCGGTTCTGTGGTGGGAATCATTAAAATTGACGATTTCCGTAAAAAAAGAATGGATTATGCAATGGAGAAGAGAGTGGAATTACATCTCCATACGAAGATGAGTGATCTTGACGGCGTATCTGATATAAAAGACATAATCAGACAGGCAATGAGCTGGGGACATAACGCCATTGCAATAACCGACCACGGGGATGTGCAGGCATTTACGGACGCATATCATATGTTAAGAGACTCCGGCAATAAGGATTTTAAGGTTATATACGGTGTAGAGGCGTATATAGTAGATGATTTGAGAAAGATAATTTTTGATTCCAAGGGTCAGAAATTTGATGATACATATGTGGTATTCGATTTGGAAACAACAGGTCTTTCACCTGTTAATGATAGTATCATAGAAATTGGTGCCGTTAAAATACAGAATAAAAAAGTAGTGGACAGGTTCTCAACTTTTGTCAACCCTAAGATACCTATTCCATACAATATTGAACAGCTTACGGGAATTGACGATTCCATGGTTGTGGATGCGGATACCATAGAAAATATCCTTCCTGAATTTCTTAAGTTCTGTGATGGTGCGGTAATGGTTGCCCACAATGCGGAATTTGACGTTACCTTTATAAGGGAAAAGACAAAAACAATTTTAGGAAAGGCCTTTGAATGTACGGTAGTTGATACCGTATCCCTTGCCAGGTCACTTATTCCTAACCTCGGTAAATTTACGTTGGACCATGTGGCAAAAGCACTCAACGTATCATTGTTACATCACCATAGAGCTGTTGATGATGCAGAATGTTGTGCGGATATTTTTCTTGCGTTGGTAGCACGTCTTGAAATGCGTAATATTTTTAATCTTGACGAAATCAACGAAATTGAAGAATTTAATATAAATGCGATAAAAAAAGCTAAAACATATCATGCGATTATTCTTGCAGATTCGGAAGTGGGAAGAGTTAATCTTTACAGGCTTATATCCCTGTCACATCTTACCTATTTTAACAGAAGACCACGAATACCTAAGAGTGAAGTTGAAAAATACCGTGACGGTCTGATTCTTGGTTCTGCATGTGAAGCGGGCGAGTTGTATCAGGCAATACTTAACGGAAATACCGAAGAAGAAATAGCAAGATTAGCCAATTATTATGATTATCTTGAAATACAGCCTGTGGGAAACAACAGGTTTATGATAGAATCCCAAAGACTACCTCAGATTAAATCAGAGCAGGATATTATTGATATTAATAAAAAAATAGTGGCTCTCGGAGAAAAGTTTAATAAACCGGTAGTTGCCACCTGCGACGTTCATTTCCTTAATCCTGAAGATGAAGTCTACAGACGAATCATAATGAAGGGACAAGGTTTTGATGATGCGGATAACCAGGCACCGCTGTTTTTGAGGACAACGGAGGAAATGCTTGAAGAATTCAAATATCTTGGTGAAGATAAGGCATACGAAGTAGTAGTTACCAATACAAGGCTTATAGCTGATTTGTGTGAATACATTGAGCCTGTAAGACCGGATAAATGTCCTCCTGTTATTCCTAACTGTGACCAGACCTTAAGGGATATATGTTATAACAGGGCACATGAGATGTATGGACCTAAACTTCCGGAAATTGTAGAATCAAGACTGGAAAAAGAGCTTAACTCCATTATTTCAAACGGATATTCCGTTATGTATATTATTGCCCAGAAGCTGGTATGGAAATCCAATGAGGATGGTTATCTGGTAGGTTCAAGAGGTTCCGTAGGTTCTTCGTTTGTAGCTACGATGTCAGGCGTTACGGAGGTTAATCCGTTAAGTCCGCATTACTTATGCCCTGAATGTTATTATGTTGATTTTGATTCCGATGAGGTAAGAAAATTTGCGGGCGGTGCAGGCTGTGATATGCCTGATAAGATATGCCCAAAATGCGGAGCAAAGCTTAATAAGATGGGATTTGATATTCCGTTTGAGACTTTCCTTGGTTTCAAGGGAAACAAAGAGCCTGATATTGATCTTAACTTCTCCAATGAATACCAGAGTAAGGCTCATGCCTACACAGAGGTTATCTTTGGAAAAGGGCAGACCTTCAAAGCTGGAACTATCGGTACTGTCGCAGAAAAGACTGCGTATGGTTTCGTTATGAAGTATTTTGAAGAGAAGTCAGCAAAGAATGCACTTGAGGGCAAGCCTCCTATTGTTAAGAGAAAATGTGAGATAGAACGAATAGCAGAAGGCTGTATTGATATTAGAAGAACTACAGGACAGCATCCTGGTGGAATTGTTGTACTTCCAATTGGTGAAGAGATTCATTCATTTACACCGGTACAGCACCCTGCAAATGATATGACGACATCTATAGTAACAACACATTTTGATTACCATAGTATTGACCACAACCTGTTAAAGCTTGATATCTTAGGACATCTTGATCCTACAATGATACGAATGTTACAAGATTTAACGGGAATTGACCCTCTTGAGATTCCACTTGATTCTAAAGAGGTTATGTCGCTGTTCCAGAATACATCTGCACTTGGAATCAAGCCTGAGGATATAGGCGGCACAAAGTTAGGAGCACTTGGAATACCAGAGTTTGGTACTGACTTTGCTATGCAGATGCTTATGGATACTAAGCCACAGTATTTCTCAGACCTTGTCCGTATCGCAGGACTTGCGCATGGTACTGATGTATGGCTTGGCAATGCACAGACTCTTATTAAAGAAGGAAAAGCTACTATTTCAACAGCTATATGTACACGAGACGATATTATGATATATCTTATCCAGAAGGGACTTGATTCAGAGGAATCATTTAAGATAATGGAAATGGTCCGAAAGGGTAAGGTTGCATCCGGCAAATGTAAAGAATGGCCGGAGTGGAAGCAGGATATGATTGACCATGGTGTACCGGACTGGTATATATGGTCATGCGAGCGAATCAAGTACATGTTCCCTAAGGCACATGCTGCAGCGTATGTTATGATGGCATGGCGTGTTGCATACTGTAAGGTATTTTATCCGCTTGCATATTACACAGCTTATTTTAGTATAAGAGCCACAGCATTTGACTATGAGAAAATGGCTATGAGTCCTGTAAGGCTTGAACACTACATTGCTGAGTACAAAGCCAAGAAAGCAGAAGGTACAATCTCTAATACAGAAGAAGATGAACTTGGTGTAATGCGTATTGTTCAGGAAATGCATGCAAGAGGCTATGAATTCACACCTATAGACATATATAAGGCAAAGGCAAGAACATTCCAGATAATTGATGGAAAGATTATGCCATCATTCAAGGTTATATCAAAGGTAGGTGAAGTCGCCGGAGAGTCAATAGAGATAGCCGCCAGAGATGGCGAATTCTTATCAAAGGATGACTTACGCCAGCGAGCCAAGATAGGACAGTCAGCGATAGATAAGCTTTCAGAGCTTGGAATACTTGGAGATATGACAGACAGCAACCAGTTGTCACTGTTTGACCTGTAATGGGGAATTGATGTCAGAGGATATCTGCTTGTGTTGAGGTGATGGTGGCTTGTGTTGAGGAATAATGTTATGGGGATGCGCGATGGCGCTATGCTATGGTGATGCGTTATTGTGATACATTACGGTGATGCGCTATTGGGCAAACGCCTACTAGAATGTAGCGGATAACAGAATTAGTGGGTGGTTTTTATATAATATTGCAATGGTTTCGGAGCAGAGACCTACTAAAGTATCTAAGTATTGTACTTTTGTAGGTCTTTTTCTTCAAATTTCATAGAATAAAGCGACACATTGCTTGTGATTGACCTACGCAATAAGCTAAATTGGATGTTTGCGTAGGTTTTTCTTATTGAGATATCTCTATTAGCAAGAAAATTCACCTACTAGGATTGAATGTAAGAATATATATAATAGTAGGTCTTTGTATTCAGGCTGTTGAAAATAAATGTAAAATACAGCAAATAAGCGGCTTCACGGGTGTATTAATGTTGATTGAATGTCAAAGCTTGAGAAAAATTGAACTTTTTTGAAACTTTTTGAAAAAAGTTGTTGACAATGTGTGTACCTGATGATATTATATACAAGTCGCCGCGGTAAGCGGTAACAAATAAGACTTAAAACACCAGATAAATACTGGGTTTGAGCGATACAGATCTTTGATAACTGAATAGAAAGACAACCTTGAAATTCTTTGAGAATTTTAAAATGATTCATTAATGAATCTTGCGAGTATCGAAAGATACACGAACCTAAACAGTAAGTTTTGGTAAAACTATTTAAGCTAGTTAGTTTATAACTGACAAGGCAAACTTTTTATGAGAGTTTGATCCTGGCTCAGGATGAACGCTGGCGGCGTGCTTAACACATGCAAGTCGAACGAAGCATTTAGAACAGATTACTTCGGTTTGAAGTTCTTTATGACTGAGTGGCGGACGGGTGAGTAACGCGTGGGTAACCTGCCTTGTACTGGGGGATAGCAGCTGGAAACGGCTGGTAATACCGCATAAGCGCACAATGTTGCATGACATGGTGTGAAAAACTCCGGTGGTATAAGATGGACCCGCGTCTGATTAGCTAGTTGGTGAGATAACAGCCCACCAAGGCGACGATCAGTAGCCGACCTGAGAGGGTGACCGGCCACATTGGGACTGAGACACGGCCCAGACTCCTACGGGAGGCAGCAGTGGGGAATATTGCACAATGGAGGAAACTCTGATGCAGCGACGCCGCGTGAGTGAAGAAGTAATTCGTTATGTAAAGCTCTATCAGCAGGGAAGATAGTGACGGTACCTGACTAAGAAGCTCCGGCTAAATACGTGCCAGCAGCCGCGGTAATACGTATGGAGCAAGCGTTATCCGGATTTACTGGGTGTAAAGGGAGTGTAGGTGGCCAGGCAAGTCAGAAGTGAAAGCCCGGGGCTCAACCCCGGGACTGCTTTTGAAACTGCAGGGCTAGAGTGCAGGAGGGGCAAGTGGAATTCCTAGTGTAGCGGTGAAATGCGTAGATATTAGGAGGAACACCAGTGGCG
>OHKG01000457.1_pt1 | contig 17366 bp, 17 predicted proteins | sample 1568701 | NCBI WGS metagenome assembly OHKG01 (sample SAMEA3879529, study PRJEB24766) | human gut metagenome | biome: human-associated habitat; feature: feces | place: USA | collected 1985/1987 | reverse complement strand
CGGTCGGCAGACGGATTTTTTCATTTTGGGGCTTGACTTTTAATAGTTAGTCTCCAAATTTTTGCAAACAAAAAAGACCCCATCGGGTCTTGCGTTACGGGTCAGCGTTCGTTGTGACGCTGCTGTTTTCTCTGCCACGCATCCAGAAGCTGGATGATCTTCTCCTCCATCTGTTTGGGCGTGTAGCTGCGGGGGAAATACTTCCGCAGGGTCTCGTTTTTGATGGTCACGGTGTCTTTCTCACTCTTTTTCTCCTGTCCCATCACATCAAAGGCTTTTTCGTAGCTGAACTCTCCCTGCTGTGCCATCTTTTTCAGTTGCTGCGCCTGCGATAAGGACGGCGCATTCTGGGTGTCCTCCATGGCTTCTAAAAAATCCCGCTGTTGGCTTTCGTCCAGATAGGACAATTCCACAGCGGGATTGAAGGCAATTTTCTTTTCATCTACCATGTCCAGCAGTTCCGGGATAAGGTTGGTCAGGCGGACAAAACGCTGGACATTACGGGCACTTTCGCCGGAATCTTCTGCAAGCGATTCATCTGCCCGGAACTTCGTGCCAACTTGGCACGAAGTTAAATCTGACCTAGCACCTTGATTTTTTAGAGCATCCAGCTTCATTTTGTAGGCAAAAGCCCGTTCACTGGGCAGGATGTGTTCACGCTGAAGATTGGAATCCACCATCAATATCACAGCCGCATCGTTCGACATCTGCCGCACAATGACCGGCAGCGTTTCCAGCCCGGCAAGTTTAGCCGCATACTGACGGCGGTGCCCGGAGATGATCTCATAGCCGTCACCGTCCGGGCGGGGGCGGGCGATCAGCGGAGCCAGCACACCGTACTGTGCGATGCTCTCCACCGTCCGGGTCATGGCTTCATCGTCCAGCACCTTGAAGGGGTGGTTGGTGAAGGGGTGCAGCGCATCAATGGGAATCTGCTGTACCTGCTCCCGCTGTTCCTCCTGTCGGTTTTCCTCGGTGGAGAACAGGTCATCTAGCCCTTTCAGAGCTAAGTTTCCGCTGCCGATCGGCATCCGCCTGCACCTCCTTTGCAAGAGATTTGTAGGCTTCTGCCACCTTGCCCTTGGGGTCATAGGCAAAGATGCTTTTGCCTGCCGCACTGGTTTCAGCCGCACGAACGGAGCGAGGGATGGTCTGTTCAAACACCTTCAGGTGCTTTCCGTATGCCTGCCGGATCAGATTGCTGATTTGTTTTCCGTAGTTGGTACGGCTGTCGGTCATGGTCAGCAGAATGCCCTCGATTTTCAGCTTCGGGTTGATCTGCCGCCGGACTTTCTGCACCGTCTGCAAAAGCTGTTCCAGACCTTTTGCGGAAAGATACTGCGCCTGCACGGGAATCAGGGCAGCGTCTGCCGCCGCCAGTGCGTTGATGGTCAGCATCCCCAGCGAGGGCATACAGTCCAGCAGAATAAAATCGTACTCCCGCTTGGCACTGTCCAGCACCTGCTTGAGCATCTTTTCCCGGTTCATACTGTTCACAAGGGTAACCTCCAGCCCTGCCAGTTCGATGTTTGCCGGAATCAGGTCAACGCCCTCTGCATGGTGCAGAATGCCCTCGCCGGGCTGGATGGGCTGGTCGTTCATAGCTTTCTGCATCAGGGTAGAGAGGGTGGTAGGCAGTTCATCGGGCTGCTGCCAGCCCATGCTAATCGTCAAAGACCCCTGTGGGTCGGTGTCCACTAACAGGACTTTCTTGCCCTCCATTGCCAGCCCAATGCCCAGATTCTCACAGGTGGTACTTTTCCCCACACCACCTTTTTGATTGGTGACTGCGATAATAGTAGCTTTCTTTGCGATAACATCACCCCGCTTTCGGTGAACCGCGCGCAAAGTCGTGGTTCGTCTTGTTTTGATAATAGAGGTTCATGGTGGTGGGCGCATTGTAGAGCATCGCCAGCAGATACTGCTTCATGTTCCGCACCGGGGCGGTGTTTTCTGCCAGAGAATCCAGCACAAAACGGATGTGGTCGGCATTCAGCTTTTTCAGCCGACTGCGTACCACCTCTGTGGGCTTGTCATCTCCAGCGATCCGCAACATCTTGCGTTTGGTGGAACAGGTATCCACAAGCAGGTCTACGATCTGGTAGATGGTGTCCTCATCGTCCGGGCAGAGCCGGAGCAGGAGGTCCACCTCCAAAGACTGATAAAAATAATCCTCAAGCTGCTCCCGGATGCCCCCGGAATAGATGGGGTCAGGATCGTTCCACTCTGTCTTATTCTTATCAGTCTTATTTGCTTGCGGTTTTGGCTGCTCCAGAGTTGCGCTTTCGGCAGCACCTGAATTGCTGTTTGGGCAATTCTGTACTTGCGCTTTTGGCAGTCCAGACGAAAAGTCCATGACGTAGATCAGGCTGGGTCTGCCCAGACCACGGCGTTTGCGCTCGATGAGGTCGATGTCCTCCAGTTCCCGGAACAGCTTTACCGCCTTGTGCTCGGCGCAGCAGAGGGATTCCTGCACTTCCCGGACGGTGTAGATGATATACACCCGCCCCTGCTCGTCCAGCCAGCCGTTCTTTGCAGACAGGCTCATGCGGTCCAGCAGAATGCCGTACAGTGTCCGGGCATCGGTGGAGAGCTGCCGGAAGCGGTGGTCTTGGAACAGTGCCTTGGGGATGCGGAAATAGGAAAACAATTCGCCCGACTGACCATAGAAGTAGTCCAGCGTCATTTGGTGTGTCCTCGGATTTTCAACTGTGAGTGCTTGTTCATGTGGAAAACCTCCTCCCTGATTTCTGCAAAAGAAAAAGCTCACCTTCAATTTTGAAAGTGAGCTATGTAAAAGCAAAACGGTAACAGTAAGTGTCGAGTTTCGTACCCAAAAATTCTTGGGTACGGTTCTGGGTACAAAGAGCCGTTTTAGAGACAAAAAGATACCAAAAGTTACGTCAAAGTACACAAAGACACTTTTATGAAATTATCAGATAGTCACAAGATTCCACAAGAAAAATGGGATTTCAAAATTATCGACGTTCTCATAACCGCTTGGTCCCGGGTTCAAGTCCTGGCTGGCCCATGCAAAAAAGCACGAGATTTCGGTCTCGTGCTTTTCTTTTGCGGCAGATCCTGCTTTCTGCCGCAAATTGCATCAGATCCCGCCGTTTGCTCAATGAGTATTTCCCGCCGTCCCGTTATACTGGGAGGGAAATGGAATGAAACGATGGAGGAACAGACCATGAAATACGGTGTCATCGATGTGGGTGGCGGCCTGCGGGGCATTTACGGCGCTGGCGTGCTGGACCGCTGCCTGGAGGAGGACCTCCGCTTCGATCTCTGCATCGGCGTTTCGGCGGGCAGCGCCAATATGACATCCTATCTGGCAGGCCAGCATGGGCGGAACAAGCCCTTTTACGATGAATACTCCTTCCGCAGGGAGTACATGAGCGTGCACAACCTCATCCGCAAGCACTCCTATCTCGATCTGGGCTATGTCTACGGCACCCTCAGCAATGCAGGCGGCGAGAATCCGCTGGATTACGCGGCGCTTGCCCGCAGCCCGGCAGAGCTCTGCGTGGTGGCCGCTAATGCACAGAACGGCGAGGCGCAGTATTTCACCAAGGCAGACCTCCACCCGGACGACTACCGCATCCTCATGGCATCCTGCTGCATCCCGGTCATCGACCAGCCCTGCGTCATCGACGGCGTGCCTTATTTTGATGGCGGCCTGGCCGACCCCGTCCCGCTGGAATGGGCCTTTGCCCACGGATGCGACCGGGTGGCTCTCATCCTGACCAAGCCCATCGGGCTGGTGAGTAGTGATGCCCGGGACAAGCATCTGGCACACCTGCTGCAGTCGCATTACCCCGCTGCAGCCGAGGGGCTGCGCCGCCGGGCATGGCGGTACAACACGGCTGTCCAGCGGGCGCGGGAGCTGGAGCGACAGGGCCTTGTCTGCATCATCGCCCCGGACAGCACCGAGGGAATGTCCACCCTGACCAAGAACCGCGCCGGCCTTGAAAAAATGTACGCCAAAGGCAAACAGGATGCCGAAGCGCTGGTGCGGTGGATGCAAAACACCAAACAAGATGAATCGGTGGGCACCTAGAGATGAAACCCGTTCACTTCCCTTGACAATATCCGCCCCGGACATTATACACATGATATGTACATACAGACAAAGGAGCCTGGAGCGGTATCGCTCTGGGCTTTTTTGCTTTGGAACAGAAAAATCGGATTTTTTGCAAAAAACACTTGCAAAGAAGGAATTCTTGTGGTAAAATAATTGAGCTGTGATTGTGCTGCTATAGCTCAGTTGGTAGAGCGCATCCTTGGTAAGGATGAGGTCTCCAGTTCGAATCTGGATAGCAGCTCCAGCTCAAACCGCCTTGATGGGAAACCGTCAGGGCGGTTTTTTGCATCCATCGCTCTGCCGTCTGCAGCAGCGCAAGCCTGGCAGCCCCCCAGTCAGGGGAGCTGGCGCGGAGCGCCTGAGAGGCCCATCAAACAACAAAGCCGCAGGCCTGTTGAGGGCTTGCGGCTTTGCTGTTATGGGAAAGAGGTAAAAGTGTCTGTAAAATGTCGGTTTTAATTAGAAGTCGACCTCAGTGTCGTAGTAGCAGCACTTGAGCAGCTTCTCCATCTCCTCCTGGCTGGGCTGGCGGGGATTGGAGCCGGTGCAGGCATCGCCGATAGCGTTCTTTGCGATCTCGGGCAAACGCTCCAGGAACACTTCCTCGGGAACAAAGCCCTGCTCGGTGGGGTAGGAATCGGGGCCGTAGTTCTTGATGCAGTGGGGGATGTTCAGCGCATCGTTCATGCCGCGCAGGTGCTCGATGAGCAGCTTGACCTTTTCGTCGTCGTTGGAACCGCCCAGCTTCATCTCGTCAGCGATGACACCATAGCGCTTCTTGGCCTCAGGGTCCTTGGCGTTGAAGGCGATGACCTTGGGCAGGTACATGGCGTTGGCAGCACCGTGGATGATGTGTGCGCCGTAGTCGGCAAAGGCAGCGCCGGTCTTGTGTGCCATGGAGTGGACGATGCCCAGCAGAGCATTGGAGAATGCCATACCGGCCAGGCACTGTGCGTTGTGCATGGAATCACGCTTGGACATATCGCCGTTGTAGCTGTCCACCAGATCGCCCTGGATCATCCGAATGGCGAAGATGGCCAGCGGGTCGGTGTAGTCGCAGTGGGTGGTGGAAACATAAGCCTCGATGGCGTGGGTCATTGCATCCATACCGGTGTGGGCAACCAGCTTCTTGGGCATGGTCTCGGCCAGATCGGGATCGACGATGGCGACATCGGGGGTGATCTCAAAGTCAGCGATGGGGTACTTGATGCCCTTCTGATAATCAGTGATGATGGAGAAAGCGGTCACCTCAGTGGCGGTGCCGGAGGTGGAAGAGATGGCGCAGAAGTGGGCCTTGCGGCGGAGCGGCGGAATGCCGAACACCTTGCACATCTCCTCAAAGGTGATCTCAGGGTACTCGTACTTGATCCACATGGCCTTTGCGGCATCAATGGGGGAGCCGCCGCCCATGGCAATGATCCAGTCGGGCTCAAACTTCAGCATGGCCTCTGCGCCGCGCATGACGGTCTCAACAGAGGGATCGGGCTCAATGCCCTCAAACAGCTCCACTTCCATGCCGGCTTCCTTCAGGTAGCCAACAGCGCGGTCAAGGAAGCCGAACCGCTTCATGGAGCCGCCGCCGACACAGATCATGGCCTTTTTGCCGGTAAAGGACTTCAGGGCTTCCAGAGCACCCTTGCCGTGGTACAGATCGCGGGGAAGAGTAAAACGAGCCATAGGAAATACCTCCGATTCAATCAAAACTCTCTGGTCTGTGGATATTTGACACAAAAATAACCAACTCTCTTACACAAAGTGTACTGCAAACCATCCAAAAGTTCAATTGCCGGAATGTGGAAAAATCAGACCCAATTTTGGGCATTTCGCTGGAAAGGGAAGGCTTCCCGGCCGGAGAAACCGGGAAAATGGCAAACAAAAAACCACCTGAAGCTCTAAGACTTCAAGTGGTTTTTCAATGGAGCTGCTATCCAGATTCGAACTGGAGACCTCATCCTTACCAAGGATGCGCTCTACCAACTGAGCTATAGCAGCAAATGGCGACCCGGATCGGGCTCGAACCGACGACCCCCAGCGTGACAGGCTGGTGCTCTAACCAACTGAGCTACCGGGCCATGATCGCTCAAGTTCGTGCGGCGTTTACCGCCGGAACGTGCCTTATTATACCGGAAGATGGGCGGCTTGTCAAGCGGAAAAAACAAAAAAGCCGCAAAAAAGATGAAAAAGGCGGACTTCCTCAGTCTGCTCACTGCATTTGCAGCCAGCTCTTTCAATGAGGGAGCCTCTTTGCAGGGGCACAAAGGCCCCATCCCAGAGGGGGCTGGCATCGCGCAGCGATGACTGGGGGAGTATGTTTACGCAAAAACAAAACCTCCGGAACGGCTGCTCCGGAGGCTTGTGGCAGGGGTAGTAAGTCTCGAACTCACGGCACGCGGTTTTGGAGACCGCTGCTCTACCAACTGAGCTATACCCCTAAATCTATGCTGCATTCGCTGAATGCCTGCTTATTATATAAGATTCGGCGCAAAATGTCAAGCATAAATTTTCAGATTTTGGTGTTGCAGCCGCAGCAGCCGTCCTTGGCGGCGGGCAGGCTCTGGGCCAGCTGCTCCAGAGTGACGCTGTCGATGTACTGGTTGATGACCTCGTCCAGCCCGGCCCAGAACGGCAGGGTAAAGCACTGCTCGGACATGGGGCACTCGTTGGTCTCGCTGCCAAGGCAGGGGATGGGGGCCACGCTGCCCTCAATGGCGCGCAGGATCTCACCGGCGGTGTAGTCGGCGGGGGCTTTGGTCAGCCGGTAGCCGCCCTGGCTGCCGCGCTCACTTTTCACAAGCCCCACCCGGGCCAGCGGGGTGACGATCTGTTCCAGATATTTCAGGCTCAGGTTCTGCCGCTCGCTGATCTCTTTCAGGGAGACGGTGGTGCCCGGTGCGTAGCGGGCCAGCTCGGCCATCAGCCGCAGGGCGTAGCGGCTCTTTGTGGAAAATTTCATGGTCTACTCTCCTTGTTTCTCCCCTTAGTATACCACGCGGTGCAGGTTTTGCAAAGCGAAAACGCCGGTTTCTCTTGCCGAAACAAAAAACGTCTGTTATCATATAATAGAGAAAATATCGGAACTTGGAGATGAGACAATGGTAGAGAAGATCACTCCGGCCGAAGCCATCCGCCTGCTGGATGCGGGCAAGGCGCAGGCCGTGGATGTCCGGGAGCCGGACGAATTTGCCGTGGGGCATATCCCCGGCGCAAAGCTGCTGCCCCTGGGTGACGTGCTGACCCGCGCGGAGGAGGTCATGCCGGACAAAAATGCCCGGTGGCTGATCTACTGCCGCACCGGCCGCCGCAGTGCCGATGCCGCACAGAAGCTGGAAGCGCAGGGCTACACCGGCCTGCGTGATCTCGGCGGCATCCTGAGCTGGCCGTATGAGATCGAGGGCGATTTTGAGGGGCATTTTTAAAGGAAACTCCCCCAGTCTGCTTCGCAGACAGCCCCCTCTGAGATGGGGCCTATCCGTGCGATGACGGAGGGAGTTTTGTGCAAAAGAAAGGATGTGCACTTATGGCGTTCGACCCGAAAAAGTTTGCCGGAGCCCATTGCGGCTGCCGGTATCAGCAGGACTACCGCCCCACGCTGGGCCGGGACGGCAAAAAGGAATCCGGTACGCTGGAGGTCATCAAATTCTATTATGATGGTGCCATCCGCTTTGAGCAGCACTGCTACGGCGAGGCGGCGACCTTTGTGTTCGGCGTGTGGGCTTCCGGCATGGATGCCGACGGCACCCTGCACTGGGCCCTGCCGGATAAGCGCAAGAGCTATTATGATGAGGAATACCTGCCCAAAAAGCTGGACCGGGTGGACGAAGCGGGCAATCTGTACTTCGATGGCGGCACCTTCCCCTGGAAGCTGGCCGATGATTTTGCCGAAGATCGGCGCTGGGGCTACCCCAAATGGAAGGTGGTTCTGGGAAAGCTGGCCGGAAAAGGGCGCTGAATCTGCCCGGATTGTTACGGATTGATGAATTTCCAGTATTCCTATTGACATGCTAGGGAATGATATGGTATAACATTCCCGTTAAAAGGTATCATAGGCCCGGACGTTCGGTCCGGAAATGCAAAAACGATTTGTCGTTTGCCAGAAAGGATCAATCCCATGGAAACTATGGAGAAAGTGGTTTATCTCGACAATGCTGCGACGACTGCCTGTGCCCCGGAGGTGCTGGCAGTGATGACCCAGGCCCTGAGCGGTGCCTGCGGCAACCCCAGCAGCCATTACAGCGTTGGCTATGAGGCCAAAGAGTTTGTGGACACCGGCCGTGCCCAGGTGGCAAAGGCCATCAACGCTTCCCCGGCAGAGATCTTCTTCACCGGCTGCGGCTCTGAGGCCGACAACTGGGCCGTGAAGGGCACTGCCTTCACCAAGGCCCGCCAGAACAAGAAGCACCTCATCACCAGCGCCTTTGAGCACCACGCCATCATGCACAGCATGGCGGCTCTGGAGCGCATGGGCTTTGAGGTCACTTATATCAAGCCCACCCCGGAAGGTTATATCCGCCCGGAGGATGTGGAAGCGGCCATCCGTCCCGATACCGCGCTGGTCAGCATTATGATGGCCAACAACGAGATCGGCACCATCCAGCCCATCAAGGAGATCGCGGAGATCGCCCACAAGCACGGCGTGTGGATGCACACCGATGCGGTGCAGGCCGTTGGCACCATTCCCGTGGATGTCAAGGAGCTGGGCGTGGATATGCTGTCCATGAGCGCCCACAAGTTCAATGGCCCCAAGGGCATGGGCGCACTATACTGCCGCAAGGGCATCTGGCCCCAGAACCTGATCGACGGCGGCAGCCAGGAGGCCCGCCACCGCGCCGGCACCGAGAACGTGGCCGGTATCGCCGGTATGGGCAAGGCACTGGAGATGGCCGTCGCCCATCTGGACGAGCGGATGGCCCACGAGAAAGAGCTGCGTGATTACGTCATTGACCGCGTGCTCAAGAACATTCCCGAGGCCCGCCTGAACGGCGGCCTGGAGCACCGCCTGCCTGGCAATGCGAACATCAGCTTCCCCGGCCTGGAGGGCGAGACCATTCTGCTGGACCTGGATATGCACAACATCTGCGCATCCACTGGCTCTGCCTGCAACTCCGACAGCCTGGACCCCAGCCATGTTCTGCTGAGCATCGGCGTGCCGGAGGAGATCGGCCATGGTTCCATGCGGTTCACCTTTGGCCCGCAGAACACCATGGAGGAAGCAAAATATCTGTGCGACGTGCTGGAGGAGGTCATTCCCCGCCGCCGTGCTATGAGTTGTATGTGGCTGCAGGGCCAGAACACCGCCCGTCATTTCAGCCTGAAGGGAGAAAACTAAGATGGCAAGTATGTATAGCGCAAAGGTCATGGAGCATTTCGCAAACCCGCACAATGTTGGTGAGATCCCCGATGCAAACGGCGTGGGTGAGGTCGGTAACCCCAAGTGCGGCGATATCATGCGCATGTACCTGAAGATCGAGAACAACGTGATCGTTGATGTCAAGTTCCTGACCTTTGGCTGCGGTGCCGCCATTGCCACCAGCAGCATGGCCACCGACCTCATCAAGGGCAAGACCATTGACGAGGCCCTGAAGCTGACCAACAAGGCCGTTGTGGAAGCTCTGGAAGGTCTGCCCCCCATCAAGGTGCACTGCTCCGTTCTGGCAGAGCAGGCGGTCAAGGCCGCTCTGTCCGATTACTACCGCCGTCAGGGCATTGATCCGGAACCCATCGTGGGCAAGCTGGAAGAAGACTGTGACCATTGCAGCGGTGAGAGCTGCGGGGTCTGAGCAGGATCCGCAGAATCATAAAAAGGGGTGGTTCCCGGTCGGGAACCACCCCTTTTTGGTATCATACGGAACTGCGGTGAAAGTTCAGCGCAGATTTGCCTTTTGGATCAGGCTGCGGATATGGTGGGCCAGCATTTCGATGGCGGGGCCGTTCTCGCCGCCATTGGGAATGATGATATCGGCGTTGCGCTTGCTGGGTTCCACAAAAGCCTCGTGCATGGGCTTGACAGTGGCGCGGTACTGGGCGATGACGCTGTCCAGAGAGCGGCCCCGCTCCTTGACATCCCGCAGGATGCGGCGGAGGATCCGCTCGTCAGCGTCGGTGTCCACGTAGATCTTGTAATCGAACAGGCTGCACAGCTCCGGCTCAGCCAGGGGCAGAATGCCCTCCACGATGAGGACGGGGGCAGGCTCAATATGCTGCACCTCGCTGCTGCGGTTGTGGTTGGCGTAATCGTACACGGGGCAGTCGATGGCGTGGCCCGCCTTCAGCTCCTTCAGGTGCTGGATGAGCAGGTCGTTATCGAATGCGTCCGGGTGGTCATAGTTCAGCTTGCAGCGCTCTGCAAAGGGCAGTTCATCGTGGCGCTTGTAGTAACTGTCGTGGGAGATCAGACGCACCTCGTCCTCCCCGAACCGCTCCTTGAGCCGGTAAGCCAGCGTGGTCTTGCCGCTGCCCGAGCCGCCTGCGATGCCGATGATCAGATTGTTCATGTCCAAAAATCCTCCCGCCTGCCGATTCCGGTAGAAAAACCGGTCAGAATAAGCTATAATAGGTATATTGTTGGGGAACACCCCTGTTTCTCACTGCTTATGATATCACAAATCCACTGTTTTTGACAGAGTAAGAGGAAAATTGATGAAAAAGATCATTCCGGCCCCGTATATCGACCAGACTGCCCGCTGGGTGAACGGCTGCGAGAGCATCAGCAGCGTGATGCTGCTGCAGGCTGTGGGCATCCCCATTGACCCGGATGTGTTCATTGAGCGCGACCTGCCCCACGCCCCCTACTGGGAACAGGAGGGCAGGCTCTACGGGCCTGACCCGATGTTCGTCTACCCCGGTGACCCCCACGACCACACCGGGTACGGCTGCTATGCCCCCTGCATCGTGCAGGCCCTGCAGAGCGCGTTGAAGCATGAAGGCGCGGCGGACCGGTTCGAGGTGCTGGACGTGAGCGGCGAGACCGCGGCACAGCTGTGCCGGTTCATTGACGAGGGAATGCCGGTGGTGTTCTGGGCAACGCTGGATTTTACCCCGGTGCCCGAGGAGCGGGACCACTGGCTGCTGGCCGATGGCACCGACTTTGCCTGGAAGTGCCACGAGCACTGCCTGCTGCTGGTGGGCTACGATGAGGAAAACTACTGGTTCAATGACCCGTGGCATGACCACGGGGTCTGCGCCCAGCCCAAGGAGCTGGTGGAGCGCTGCCACGCGGCACAGGACTCCTATGCGGTGACCCTGCGGCGGAAATAAGAAAGGCGGAACATGAAAACAGAGAAACTGAAACAGAACGTCAAGGGCTATGTCCAGCAGTTTGAGGACGGCGGCCTGCGGCTGCTGAGAAAGGGGCAGAAGGGTGTGATCCACGCCATCTTCAGCCGCTTTGGCCTGGTGCTGATCCTCCTGCTGCTGCAGGTGGGGCTGCTGTTCAGCATCTTCCGGTGGTTCGGCAACCTGTGGCCCCATTACTTTGGCGGCAGCGTGGTCGTTACATCGGCCATGGTCATCTACCTGCTCAACAGCAAGATGGACAACAGCGCCAAGATCACCTGGATGGTGGTGGTTGCCATTGCGCCGGTGGTGGGCATTCCGATGTTCTTCTATGTCAAGAGCAATTTCGGGCACAACATCCTGCGCAAACGGCTGCTGGAGCTGGAGGACCAGCTGCGCGGCTGGCTGCCGCAGAGCCAAAAGGCAGTGGAGCAGCTGAAAGCGCTTGAACCCGGCGCAGCCTCGCTGGCAAAGTACCTGTATGGGCGGGGCGGCGGCTTTCCGGTGTACCAGAACACCGCCATGACCTATTTTCCCGGCGGCGAGGCAAAGTTTGAGGAACTGCTGCGCCAGCTGGAAACGGCAGAAGAATATATCTTTGTGGAGTATTTCATTATCGATGAGGGCCTGATGTGGGGCAAGATCCTGGAAGTGCTGGCCCGCAAGGCGCTGCAGGGCGTGGATGTCCGGGTGATGTACGACGGTACCTGTGAGTTCTCCACCCTGCCCCGCAATTACCCCCGGCTGCTGGAGAAGCTGAACATCCAGTGCAAGGTGTTCAGCCCGGTGCAGCCATTCGTCTCCACTCACTATAATTACCGCGACCACCGGAAAATTCTTGTCATTGACGGGCGGGTCGGTTTTACCGGCGGCGTGAATCTTGCCGATGAGTACATCAACCACATCCAGAAGCATGGCCGCTGGAAGGATGCCGCCGTGATGCTGGAGGGCGAGGCAGTCCGTTCGCTGACGGCCCAGTTTTTGCAGATGTGGGGCATCCTGAAGGAGCCGGAATATGAGCAGTTCCTGACCCGGTCCATTCCGGTGCCGGAAAATGCAAAGGGCGTGGCGGCTCCCTACGGGGACTGTCCGCTGGACGGCGAGCGGGTGGGCGAGATGGTCTATATCGACCTGCTCAACCGGGCCAGGGATTACATCCACATTATGACCCCCTACCTTATTCTGGACGGCGAACTGGAGACCGCCCTGAAATTTGCCGCTGAACGGGGCGTGGATGTCCACCTTATCCTGCCCGGAAAGCCGGACAAGCAGTTCCCCTACGCACTGGCAAAGAGCCACTATTCGGCCCTGCTGGATTCGGGCGTGAAGATCAGCGAGTGGAGCCCTGGTTTTGTCCATGCAAAGGTGTTCGTGGTGGATGGCAGGGAAGCGGTGGTGGGCACCATCAATCTGGACTACCGCAGCCTGTACCATCACTTTGAGGATGCCGTCTGGATGGTGGATGCTCCCTGTATCCGGGACATTGAGCAGGATTTCCAGCACACGCTGGAACAGTGCCGCACGGTGGAAAATACCTCGGCCAGCATCTGGCAGAAGCATTATCTGCTCCGTGCCACCGGAATGCTGCTCAAGGTCATTGCACCGCTGCTGTAACAGCTGAATTACAGAGCAACAGCCCCCTCAGGCTATTATGACCCGAGGGGGCTGTTGCTTTGTATGATCCTTATCTGGGGTAGCACAGCGCCAGCTTGGAATAAAAATCTTCCAGTGCAAAACGGACATCCAGATCGTGATAGACACGGATGGTTTTGCGGTCAGAAGCTTCAGCATAGGTCAGGCTGGGCAGGAGCACAGGGGCTGGGCGGAGTGTCCAGTGCCCCCGGAATCCATTCTCCAGCAGGACGGCGGCGGTAGTGTTGTCGCCCAAAGTCCAATTGCCCCCGGTGCGCAGAGGAAAGCGGGGATCGTATTCGGAGGGGTACTCGTCCATCAGCTGCCGAAATAGATAGGCTCCCACTTCGCCGCAGGGCCGTACCCGAAGCGCCAATTCGGAAAGGGATACCTCGAATCTGGCGTAGACATCCTGTGGGATCTGCCAGACCGTGACAGCGCTGTCCAACAGGACACGGCAGGCGATGGGGTCTTGCTGAACATTGAATTCCGGTCGTCCGGCGGGATAGGGGCCGCCGCCGTTCCAGAGCACCGTCATGCGGGACGCAATCTCCGGGGCACGGTTCAGGGCGGCGGCAATGTTTGTCATAGCGCCTTGGGCCGCAATGTACAGGGGAGCCGGGTCATCTCGCAGAGCCTCCTGGATCAAAAACTCGACGGCTTCACAGTCGGGAGCATCCTCCGGGGAGGCGAGAGGGGCAGTACAACCATGAAAAACAGGAACATCGTCGATGTGTGCGGCGTTCAGCAGGCGGCATACCTCCTGGTAACTGCGTTCCATGCTGTGGGGCGGCAGACCCCTTTGGGTGGTTTTGACTTCGAAATGGGTGGCACAGATACCACGCACATCAAATTGCGGAGTGAGCAGATGGTGCAGGATGGCAAAGTCATCATCGCCCTCGTTTTTTGCATCAGTGTCAATGATGACCCGCACCCGGCAGGCCTCCGGCGGTGCAAATCCCAGCCGCGCAAGAAGTTCAGAGCGTTCCATGTTGTGTTCCCTCAGTTCAGCTTTGCCAGAGCTTCGTTCAGTGCGGCCAGCTTTTCTTCATCGAACATTTTGTTGCTGTAGAATTGCAGATTGTTCACCGAAATGCCCCGGGAGCCGGGCTCCTGCTGCACATATTGGGCCAGCTCCGGCAGCAGCTGCTGGATCAGGGCAGCGGACTGAGGAGTGTCCAGCAGGGTGCCGATCTTCATATCAAGGCAGAATTCCTTGACTTCCTCCGGGGCGGGTACCAGCACGTCGTGGTTGAAAATGTGGTTCAGGAAGCCGAGTGCCATGCCCTGCCACACTGCGGTTTCCGGGTTTTCCGGGTTTTGAGGATTGGCAATGTGGCGGCTGCCGGTGGAAAAGCCGTGGTCGCCGTAAGCAAAGATATGCATCTCATAGGGGATCTTCCGCTCTGCCAGCAGGGTGGCAAACTGCAGGGACTGTGTGGCGGGCACCAGATGGTCGCCCTGAGTGGCAAAAAGGAAGGTAGGGGGAGTCTGGTCATCCACCTGCTGCAGCAGGTCCGGCAGCTCCATGCCCAATGCCTTGCCCGGGACGCTGAACACAGCGTAGCCCAGCAGCATGGCCGCGGGACGGACCCGGCCCATGGTGCCCACCGAGGCGGCAAGATGCCCGCCGGCAGAGAAGCCTACCACGGCGATCTGCTCCGGGTCGATGTGCAGGTCACCTGCGTTCTGATGCAGGTAGTCCATGGCCTCCTGCGCCTCGGCAAAGGCATTGGTATAGACCTCCTCCACCGGACAGTTCTGGGAGACACTGTACCGCAGCACAAAGGCATTGTAGCCTGCATTCAGGAAGGCCAGCGCTACAGGATCGGCTTCCCGGTCTGAGCAGAAAGCATAGGCTCCGCCCGGAAAGATCAGGATCGCAGGGCAGCGGTCCAGAGCAGGCATTTCGGTGCAGGGATCCTGCAGGTAGCAGGTCAGCTGGGCATTGTGGGCCCCCATGGGGATCTGAGTGATTTTCATAGTTGGCTCCTTTTTCCTGTAATAAAACGGGCCTTCGTACAGATAACCCCAAAAGGCAGGGGGGTCCCTGTGCGAAAGCCCAAAATCGACTTTGTTATTCTGATATCAATATAGCAGATAGCAGAAACACTGTCAAGGAGATTTACTGGTATTCCTTTTCCATCGAGAAGCCCCGGCCGCTGACTTCGGTCACGCGGCTGACGATGAGGAAACAGGCGGGGTCGATGGAGTGGACCAGCTTCTCCAGCCGGGGCAGCTCCCGATTGGAGATGACGCTGAGCAGCACCTCGCTGGGCTCGCCGGTGTAGCCGCCCTCGCCGTGGAGCACGGTCACGCCGCGGTCGATCTCGGCCAGAATGGCGGTGCGGATTTCATCCGACCGGGTGCTGATGATCTTGACCTCGGTGCGGCTGTCGCCCAGCATCAGCATCTTGTCCATGACGATGGTGTGGGTGATGACCAGCACGATGCCGTAGAGCACCTGCTCCGGCTGGCTGAACGCCGCCTGCACCAGCAGGATGGCGATATCAAAGAGCATCATGGTGATGGACACCGGCCAGCGGAACCATTTCTGCAGCACCAGCGGGGGGATATCCATGCCGCCGGTGGAAGCGCCCGCCCGGATGACCATGCCCAGCGCAACGCCGATGCCAAGACCCGAGAAGATGGTACAGAGGAAGATATCCTCAGTCAGCACTCGGCCGTCCAGCAGCCGCTCAAACAGCGCCAGAAAGGCGGGGCTCAGCACGCTGCTGGCAAGGGTGTTCAGTGCGAACTTCTTGCCCAGCACCGCCCAGCCCCACACCAGCATGGACATGTTGAAGAGGAAGAGGAAACCGGAGACGGAGAGCCCCGTCAGCCGCCCGAAGGCCAGCGCGATGCCGGTGGCACCGCCCGTGATGAGCCCGGCGGGCTCCAGAAACAGGGCCACCGCCAGCGAATACAGCGCGTTGCCCAGGATGATAGCCAGACTGTTCAGCAAAAGCTGCTGCCAGTGACGAGTAGATTTCATAGCAGTACCTCCCATACTATCCTTATAATACAGGAAAACTTCAAGAAAATCCACCCGATGCGGTTGCTTCCCATCAGAACAGCGGGATTGATGTGGCTGCCAAGGGCTCCCCCTTTGGGGGAGCTGGCGCGAAGCGCCTGAGAGGGCGAGGCCGTTACTCCTCGTCCAGCAGCCGCAGACCCGCCGTATCGGTCACGGGCAGGGAGAACACGATGGCTCCCGCCTTGGGGCCTGCCCCCTGCATGATGGCCTGCATGATCTGGTTTTTCAGGGTGGTGCGGGACACGATGAGCACCAGCTCCTTCTCGTTGACCAGCTCCACCCCCATAAAGTGGGCGGCACCCTCCATGCCGGTGCCCTTTGCGTGGATGACGGTGCCGCCGCCAGCTCCAGCGGCGCGGGCCGCGTCCATGATGGAGCCGGTGTGGCCCTGATTGGCAATGACGAGCAGCAGCTCATAGCGGGTATCCTTCAAGGTGCTTTCCTCCTTCAGTGCAAAGGTCTGGTGTTCGGTCAGGAATTGCAGCGCCCGCTTGCCGCCGATGCTGCTGACCGGGATGATGAACGCGATGCCGGTGCCCGGCACATCAATGCGCATTTTGCGGCGCAGGTCTTTTTGCAGGCCGGGCCAGGTCTCGGCGGTGATCATGGCAAAGAGCACGGCCTTTTCGGTCTGCTCCAGCCCCAGGGTGGAAAGGGTCTCCCGCACCGCCGTACCTGCACCCACCGTGCGCAGGCTGACCGTGATGCCGTGCTCCTCGTAAAGGGCCAGAAAGGCATCGGTAGAGTGGCGGTCGGTGATGGTGATGAGCCAGTATAAAGTATTCACAGCAGGACCTCCTTACAGCTCGATGATGGCATCATCCGGCAGGTCGGCAAAGGCCAGCGCGGCGGCGGGCACAGGCTGTGCCTGGCGGGCCCGGCGCTGCTTGAGCTGGGCCATCAGACCCATGAGCTGCACCGTGATGAGGGGGGTCATGGCGACCATGGCCACCACACCGAAGGCATCGGTGACGATATTGCCGCCCACAGCTACACAGGCACCCTGTGCCAGCGGCAGCAGGAAGGTGGCCGTCATGGGGCCGGAAGCAACGCCGCCCGCGTCAAAGGCGATGGCGGTGTAGAGCTTGGGCACCACGAAGGAGATGCCGATGGCAAAGGCATAGCCCGGGATGAGGAACCACAGGATGGAGATGCCGGTGAGCACCCGCACCATGGCAAGACCCACCGAGAGGGAAACGCCTGCCGAGAGGGCTGCGCCCATGGTGCTGGCGGAGATGGCACCGTCGGTCACTTCCTCGACCTGCTTGTTCAGTACATAGACGGCGGGCTCGGCCTTGACGATGAAGTAGCCGATGAGCATCCCGATGGGCACCAGCAGCC
>OHKG01000452.1_pt1 | contig 17481 bp, 15 predicted proteins | sample 1568701 | NCBI WGS metagenome assembly OHKG01 (sample SAMEA3879529, study PRJEB24766) | human gut metagenome | biome: human-associated habitat; feature: feces | place: USA | collected 1985/1987 | reverse complement strand
GACGATGCGTACATCATCGTGCTGCTGCTCATCATCCCCGGCATGGTGCCGCTGACGCAGAATCTCGGCATCGAGATGCAGCGCGCGCAGAACCTGCACAAGTACCGCTCGATCATCTACGGCGCCATGGCCATCGGCAACCTCGCCATCAGCATCTGGCTTTGCCGGTATCTCGGCGCGATCGGCTGCGCGATCGGCACGGCCATTGCCGTTGCGCTGGCAAACGGGCTCGTGATGAACATCTTCTATCAGCGGCGGCTGAACATCGACGTGACCGTGTTCTGGAAAAACATCGGGCGCATGGCGCTCGGCCTGCTGCCGCCCGCCGCGTGCGGCGTGCTGATGATGCGCTTTGTAAACCTCTACAGTATTCCGATGCTGCTCGGCGGCATCATCGTTTACACGGCTATTTACTGTGCCTCCGTGTGGCTGCTGAGCATGAACGGATATGAAAAAGCGCTCATCGGCGGCATGGTGCGAAAGGTGCTGAGAAAATGAAACAACGCTTAAAACGCTTGCTTGTGCATCTGCTGAGTCTGCTGCCCGGCAAGCCGGTCATCCTGCTCGAGAGTGCGCCGCCCCTCGGCGACAACACCGGCGCCCTGTATCGTGAGCTGCTGGCCCAGGGCTGGAACGACCGGTACCGGCTCATATGGGTCGTTCCGGATCCGGCAGCTTTCCGGCACGTGCACGAAAAGAACGTCGGCTTTGTCGGCACACATGGCAAATGGGCGCTCATGCGCCTGTTTGCGCTGCGCGCCCGCGCCGCCGCCATCGTGGACTGCAACGGCCAGATCCAGACGCTCCGGCCGGAGACCGTGCACCTGTACCTGACGCACGGCAGCCCGCTCAAGAGCGTGCACGACTACTATTTCTGCGACCCGACGACCGACTGGGCGCTGAGCCAAGCGCCGTTTTTTGACGCGGTGAACAGCTATGAATTTCACATTCCGCCGGAAAAGCTCGTCACGCTCGGCTTCCCGCGCAACGATGACCTGTTCACGCAAAAATGTGACCTGAAGGACATCTTCGGCGCGGAGTTTGACCGCTTCGTCGTCTGGTATCCCACCTACCGCCAGCACAAAAACGACCTTGTCACAACGACGGACATCTCCATCCCCGTCATCCACGACCCGGCAGCGGCCGAGGCCGTGAACGAGGCTGCGCGGGCGACAAACACGCTCGTGATCGTCAAGCCCCACCCGGCGCAGGATCTCGCGCACATCCGCGCGCTAGAGCTGAGCAACCTGCGCTTCATCGACGACGGGCTCTTCGCCGCGCACGGCATCACATCCTATGAATTTCTCGCCTGCACGGACGCGCTCATCACAGACTATTCCTCCGTGCTGTTTGACTATCTGCTCACAGGCAAGCCTGTCGGCCTGACATTCGAGGACATTGATGCCTATGCCAGACAGCCGGGCTTTGCCATCGACCCGCAGCCGCTGCGTGAGAGCGCGGCCATGCTCGACACCCCGGATGATTTCCGGACGTTTTTTGCACAGCTTGCATCGGGCAACGATCCGCTGCGGACCAAGCGCCTGCAGCTCACAAAGCTGACCAATCAATACACAGACGGACACTCCGCCGAGCGCGTCGCCGCGTTTCTGGCCGAGCGCCTCCGGGAAAGGGAGCACACATGAGACGCGTCATCACTTACGGCACCTTTGACCTGCTGCCGAAGAAAGAAGTTATCGGCCTGAAACATGAAATGGAAAAACTGACCAAATACTTGGGCGGTATCAAAGACATGAAAAAACTGCCGGGCGCTATGTTCATCGTTGACCCCCGCAAGGAGCGCAACGCCATCGCTGAGGCCCGCAAGCTGAACATCCCCATCGTGGCTATCGTTGATACCAACTGCAACCCCGACGAGATCGATTACGTCATCCCCGGCAACGACGACGCTATCCGCGCTGTCAAGCTGATCGCTGGCGCTATGGCTGACGCTGTTCTGGAAGGTAAGCAGGGCAACCAGGAGGCTCCCGCTGAGGAAGCTGCCAACGCCTGATTTCTGGCTGTACAGAACAAACCCGTGAAATAACGTGTAAGGGAGACTACAAAAATGGCTATTTCTGCAAAGGACGTTATGGAACTGCGCAAGCAGACCGACTGCGGCATGATGGAGTGCAAGAAGGCTCTGACCGAGGCTGACGGCAACTTCGAGAAGGCTATTGAGATCCTGCGCGAGCGTGGTCTGGCTACTGCTGCCAAGAAGGCAAGCCGCGTTGCTGCCGAGGGTATGGTCTACGCTGACTACTGCCCCAAGTGCAAGGTCGGTGTTGTCATCGAAGTCAACGCTGAGACTGACTTCGTTGCCAAGAACGACAAGTTCGTTGATTTCGTCAAGGAAGCAACCAAGGTCGTCATGCTGCAGAACCCTGCTGATGTTGAGGCTCTGATGGCTTGCAAGACCGAGGCTGGTGAGACCGTTGACGAGGCTCTGAAGAACCTGATCCTGGTCATCAAGGAGAACATCAAGATCCGTCGTTTCGTCCGTTACGAGGGCGTTTGCTCTGCTTACGTCCACGGCGGCGGCACCCACGGCATCCTGGTCAACTTCGAGACCACCAACGACATCGACAGCAAGGACGAGTTCACTGCTTACGGCAAGGACATCGCCATGCAGGTCGCAGCTGCTAACCCCAGCTACGTCGATGAGGCTTCTGTCCCCGCTGAGGTCGTCGCCAAGGAGAAGGAGATCATGCTGGCTCAGATGGCTGGCGATCCCAAGAACGCCAACAAGCCTGATGCTGTGAAGCAGAAGATGATCGAGGGCAAGATCAAGAAGTTCTTCAAGGAGAACTGCCTGGTCGATCAGGAGTTCGTCAAGGACGGCGATCTGTCTGTTGCTCAGTACACCGCTAAGGTCGCTAAGGATCTGGGCGGCGAGATCAAGATCGTCAAGTTCACCCGTTTCGTGAAGGGCGAGGGCCTGGAGAAGCGTGCTGATGACTTCGCTGCTGAAGTTGCAAGCATGGTGAAGTAATTCAGTCTGACTGAATGAATTTAAGAGCTGTGGTACCTGTAACAGGGTGTCACAGCTCTTTTTGTTTGTGTTTGAACGGGAAGTGTGCTATCATAGGAACAATTACAATGAAGGGAGGGCTGGAAGTGAAGAATCTCAACCAGCCGCTGTACCGAAAAAAGGAAGGCGGCATCTGACAGGAGATGTTACGATGAAAACACAGAAACTTGAGATCAGCGGTATTCCTGCTTTGCTGTACGGGAAAGAAAGCCGAAAAGTATATCTCTATGTCCATGGCAAAATGGGTTGCAAAGAAGAAGCCCTGCCGTTTGCAGAACTTGCCTGCCCAGCAGGATATCAGGTTCTTGCTGTTGATTTGCCCGAACATGGAGAGCGCAGGGGCAGCTCCGAGAAGCTGCTGCCGTGGGTGGCGGTTCCAGAGTTGGAAGCGGTTTATTCCTATGCCGCAGAGCGTTGGAAGAATGTTTCGCTGCGGGCTACAAGTATTGGAGCCTGGTTTTCCATGTTGGCCTTACAGGCAAAGCCTTTACGGAGTGCTCTTTTGCTCTCACCAGTAGTAGATATGGAAGATCTTATCACCAATATGATGCAGTGGGCAAATGTGAGTGAGGCCCAGTTGAAAGAAGCAGGGGAGATTTCCACGGATTTCGATGAGACGCTGTCGTGGCAGTATCTCTGCTGGGTGAGGGAGCATCCCTACCGCTGGAAAGTGCCCACGCAGGTGTTCTATGGCGCAAAGGATAACCTGACTTCCAGGGCAGTGCTTGAGCAGTTCAAACAACGGACAGGTGCGCATCTGACCATCATGGAAGAAGGAGAGCACTGGTTCCATACCGAGCTGCAATTGGCTGTTCTGCAGGAATGGGAGCGAGCACATATCTGAAAGAAGAGGAGAGAGAAACATGAAGATCGAACCCAGAACGTTCACACTGCCCAGCGGGGAAGTGCTGACAGTGCGCAGCTTATGCGCCGATGATGCGGAGGCTCTGGACGCATTCCGCAATGCGACCTACAGCGAAACACATTTTATGGCCCGATACCCGGAGGAAGGGGCGAGTCTGGAAGCGATGCGGAACGGGCTCGCAGGCTGCGGGGAAAGCCCTGTGAACTTTGAGGTAGGCGCTTTTGCCGGAGAAAAGCTGGTGGGGGAGTTTGGTGTTGCGCAGGTGCGGCCGCATATCAAATATCGCCATCGTGCCGTAGTAGGCATCTCCGTACGGAAAGATCACTGGGGTTGTGGTCTGGGCAGCTATCTGATGCAGCTGGCCATTGACCAGACCCGGGCCAATGGATTTGAACAGCTGGAACTGGGGGTGTACAGCGATAACGCCCGTGCCATCCATCTCTATGAGAAGTTTGGGTTTGAGCGCTATGGCATCCAGCCCAGGGCCTTTAAACTGAAAGACGGCACCTACCGGGATGAGATCATCATGGTGAAGATGCTGTGACCTGAAAAAGATAAAATAAAATCTCCCGCTGACGGGGTTCGATGTCGTCAGTGGGAGATTTTTATCGTTTTACGGTCAAACCGTGAAAACCTCAGATTTTGGCCTCGCTGTTGTGCTCAGCCTTTTTGTAAGCAGAGAAGGAGTGGAACACAATGTTCAGACCCAGAACGATCAGCAGAACAGCCAGGATCAGCTGCAGGCCGTTGGCAATGAACACGGCACCCCAAGTGGTCTCGCCCGCAGGAATGCTGACAGAAGCGGCGGTGCTGATGGCCTTGACCATAGCGATCAGGCGCTGTACCAGAGCGGTGAAGGTGACGCACAGCATGATGATCAGCGGGGGGAACAGCATCTTGTTGCTGCGGCCGGTGACCTTCAGGAACACGCACAGGGTGGCCAGAACCAGAGCGCTCAGCAGCTGGTTGGCGGAACCGAACAAAGGCCAGATGTTTGCGTAGCCGATCTTGGTCAGCAGGAAGCCGAAGGCCAGAGTGAGGAAGGTGGAGAAGTAGACGTTGCAGAACAGCTTGCGCCAGCCCTCAGCGTGCTCCATGTCGTCCACACTGAACAGCTCCTGGAAGCTCATGCGGCCGATACGGGCCACAGCATCCAGACTGGTCAGGGCCAGAGCGGAAACACACATCGTCATAAAGACCGTTGCTGCATAAGCGGGAACGCCGAACATCTCAAAGAAACCGGCAACACCACGGCTGAAGATCTGGAACGGGGTGCCTGCAGCGGGGGTGCCGTCCGCAGCAGCGGCAGCACCGGCAACGCACAGGGCCAGAACAGCCAGCAGGCTCTCCAGAATCATTGCGCCATAGCCGACCTTCAGCATATCCTTCTCGTTCTCAACGGTCTTGGAGGAAGTGCCGGAGGAAACAAGGCTGTGGAAACCGGAAACTGCACCGCAGGCAACGGTGACGAACAGGATGGGGAACATGGTGCCCAGCTTCTCGTTGGTGAAGCCGGTGTAAGCGGGCAGATTCATGGTGGGGTGTGCAACAACCAGACCAACCACAGCGCCTGCGATCATGGCAACAAACATGAAGGTGGTCATGTGGTCCCGGGGCTGCTTCAGCAGCCACATGGGAAGCACGGCGGCAAAGAAGATATAAACGAAGGTGATATAGCTCCATGCGGCCTTGCCCAGGATGATGGGCAGATTTGCGCCAATGACAAAGGACAGCACGATGAAAACGATGCTGATGACGCTCTCCTTCCAGCCGGAGAAGTTGAACTTCTTCTGGATCAGGCCAAAGACCACAGCGAAGACCATGAACATGATGGAGACCATGCCGGCAGCGCCGTTGGTCTGAGCAGCGTCCACCAGAGCGCCGTCCGCGCCATAAGCATTGAAGGTGCCAGCGACCATGTCAGCAAACGCTGCAATAACGATGCCGCAGAACAGCCAGCAGAACAGCAGGAACAGCTTGCGGCCAGTCTTGCCGATATACTTTTCGATCAGCATACCCATGGACTTGCCGTCATTCTTTACAGAAGCATACAGAGCGCCGAAGTCGGTAACAGCACCAAAGAAGATGCCGCCCAGCAGGACCCACAGCAGAACAGGCAGCCAGCCAAAGGCAGCAGCCTGAATGGCACCGGTAACAGGGCCGGCACCTGCAATGGAGCTGAACTGATGTGCAAAAACGGTCCAGCCGTTGGTGGGAACGTAATCCCGACCGTCCTCATGGACGACCGCAGGGGTCTTGGCGGTGGGGTCGATGCCCCACTTGTTTGCCAGCCAGCGTCCGTAGAGGGTGTAAGCACCAAACAGACACACGGCTGCGATCAAAACGATGACCAGCGTGTTCATTTCTTTTACCTCTTTCCTTTGCTTTTCATGCGGCAAAGAGGTCACGCTGTGGCTCCTTTGCCTGAAAATTGTGTATACTTTATCCCCATTTTCATAATTTGTCAATATATTTCGGAGCAGTTCAGAGGATGTGCTAATTCGACAGAAAATCCGGCAATAAATTTTAGGTGATTTTATTTCACTTGTGAAGAGAAAAAAACTGTGGACACGTTGAATTGAAAACGATTCACGCAAAAGACTTGACTTTCACACTTTCGTGTGCTAAAGTGATAACATGATGTGATTCTTTCTGTCAGAAGTTCCGGCGTTTGCCGCAGAGGAGACCGCAATGACTGAGAAAAATTCCAGAAAAAACGAGACCGTAGATGCACTGTTTGATGCCATCCTGAGCCTTGAGAGCCGGGAGGAGTGCTATGCTTTTTTTGAGGATCTGTGCACAGTAAAGGAGATCTCCGATATGGCACAGCGGCTGGAAGCGGCAAAGCTGCTGCTTGGCGGCCGCACCTATGACCAGATCGTGAAAGAGGTAGAGATCAGCACGGCGACCATCAGCCGCATCAATCGCTGCATCCAATACGGAACCGGCGGTTACCAGAGCGTAATTGAAAAGATCTCTGCACAGGAGAAAAAGCAGTAACGGCTGCACGGCAGGGGACATAGGATGGGGTACACCTTATATGGAAAGGATGAGTCCCCTATGGCAATGACCAATTGTCCCACCACGCTGGAATGTCCGGCCCTGCCCCGTGTTACCCTGAGTCAGGCTGTGATCGATCTGATGGAAAGCATCGCGCTGCAGGAAAGTGCTCTGAGCCACATCCTCTGCGCCGAGAGCCAGAAGATGAAAACCGCACTCGCCATGAACGAGATCGACTTGTGCAAGCTGCTGGAAGTGAACGATTCGGCCACCAACATGGTGCACGCCGTGGCAAATCTGGAGCTGGTGCTGAAGGAAAAGCTGGAGTTTATCTCCAATAACCTCTATTATCCCTCCGCTGATAACGGCGCTGCAGCCCAATAAGCCTGCACGACCCCCTGCCTGTCCGCATTCTGGCGGGCAGGCATTTTGCGTTTTAAGGCCAGATTGTGACCGATTTGTATAAAAAGAATAAAAACGATTTGTTGGAATTGCTGAAAGCGCAATTCTGTGCTATACTATACCGTGTATATGTGTGAAAGAGAGGGAAACGAACTTGCAGCACTATGACGTGATCTTATTTGACGTGGACGGAACCCTGATCGATTCCGCCCCCGGCATCCTGAATACACTGGAAGAAGTTTTTACCAAGATGGGCGTGGATGTCACCCATGTGAACCTGCGGCGCTATCTGGGGCCGCCGCTCCGCAAGAGCTTTGGAGAGCATTTTTCTGACCCTGCAAAAATCGAGGAGGCCACCGAGCTCTATCGGGAGAGTTACCGCGAAAAGGGCAGTCATGAGGGCACGGCCTATCCCGGTGCGGCAGAGATGCTGCGCCGCCTGAAGGAGGCAGGATTTGTGCTCTGCACCGCAACCTCCAAGCCGACTGTGGTCGTGACCCCCATTCTGGAAGAACAGGGACTGGCCCCTTACTTCGATTTCATCGGCGGCGCGTCCATGGATGAGAGCCGGGATACCAAAACGGAAGTGGTGCGCTATGTTCTCACCCAGCCCTGTGTACAGGGCAAGCGGGTGCTGATGGTGGGCGACCGCAACGATGATATGCGCGGTGCTGCTGATTGCGGGCTGGATGCCGCCGGTGCCCTGTATGGCTACGGCAGCAGGGAAGAACTGGAGCCCTTTGGCCCGGTGCTGCTGGCGGAAAGTTGTGAAGAACTGACGGACAAGCTCCTGGCCTGCCGTGCAAACGGTTGAACGATAGGATAAGTGGTGAATATAACATGAATCATAAGAATCAATCGGACAAACAGTCTATGACATCGCTGCAGCGGCAGGCCGTTCTGGTCTGTGTGGTCTGCGCACTGGCGGCTTTGCTGACCGTAGGCATCACCCTGACCCTGCTCAAACGGGGAAAGCCGGAAACGCCCGGCACACCCGCAGACTCCGTGCCGACGGACACCACCGGGGACGGTGAAAGCACAGATCTTGCCAATCACTATCAGATCGATAACACCTCCAGTGCTCTGCTGGCTGAAACAGCGGATGCGGGCACGGAATATCTGGACAGCACCCTGTTTCTGGGAGATTCCAACACCGTGCGTCTGTATAACAACGGCCTGATCTCCTTGCAGCAGTTCTGTGCCAAGGAGGGCATTGGCACCCAGGTGGCCCTGAACGAAGGAATCGTCACCTTTAAGAATGACACAACCCACTACACCATCGCACAGGCAGTGGCAAAAATGAAGCCCCGCCGTGTTGTGATGACCTTTGGTACCAATGACACCGGCATGGAGGTGGCTGATTTTATCAGCAATTATACCGCGCTGGTGCAGGCCATTCAGGAGGCTTACCCCTACACCGATATCATCGTGAACACGGTGCCTCCCATCCCGGAGAATCACTCCAATTACCCCCACATGGATCAGGCCAAGATCGATGATTTTAACATGGCGCTGCTCAACATGTGTGAACAGCTGGGGGTCAGATTTCTGAATACGGCGGAGGTCCTCAAGGGAGAAAATGGCTACGGCCAGCCGGATTACTACACGGATGGTGATATCCACCTCAAGAGCGCTGGTCTCAAGGCTGCGCTGAGCTATCTGCGCACCCACGCCTACCAGACCGAGGATCGCCGCCCGGACACCAATAATATCCCCACCCGCACGCTGGAATATGTATCCAACCCCAGCTCGGCGGTGCAGGCTCCCAGCTCGGAAGAACCCGCTTCTTCCAGCGAGAGCGAAAGCGTCAGCAGCTCTGAGACTGCCAACGTCAAGTTTGAGGCCCGTTATCAGGTGGAAAAGAGCGGCGGCGGCACCCTAAGCTGTGGGAACGAGAGCGGCAAGACCAGCCTGACATACGGCATCACAGATGCATCCCAGTCGCTGACTGTCACGGCCACCCCTGCGGAGGGCCATGTGTTCGTCAAGTGGAGCGACGGCGTGACCAGCAAGACCCGTACCGATACCGGCTTCAAGCAGAATCTGGACGTGACAGCCGTGTTTGCAGCTGCTTCCGTTCACATCTCGGAAGGCAAGGCTTCCGCCGGCTCCTATGTCTTTAAGGCTGCGCTGGAGGGCAAATATGCCAAGAGTGAAAACCTGCATTGGTTCGCCAACGGTCAGGAAGTGAAGGAGGCCGCAGGCCGGACAACGGTCACCGTGTCCGCTTCGGCCATCACCAGCGGCAGCTATAAGATCTATGCGGTGGTCGTGTACAACGACTGCGCCGTGGTCAGCAATGCGCTGACCATTACGGTCAGCCCGGAGCCTGCCTCCAGCTCAAATTCCGGCAGCTCCTCTACTTCTTCCGGCAGTACATCCGCGTCCTCTTCGGAGAGCAGCAAGTCTGAGAGCACGAGCAGCAGTTCTTCCCACAGCACGGCGGAAAGTGAGAGTAAGAGCGAATCCAAGAGCGAGAGCACCTCTTCTTCTCACAGCAGCTCAGAGAGCAAGGCAGAGAGCACTTCGTCCTCCAGCAGCACTGCTTCTGAGAGCAAAACGGAATCCAAAGAGCAGACCAACAGTGAATCGGTCTCCGCTTCGGTTGAAAATGATATTGAGCCCGCAGAGGGGGCTTCCGCTTCCACCGAAGCAGAAGCCAGCCGGTAAACCTTTTTCTGTCTGCCCGCATAGGCTGGGCAGAAGGGAGGGAACCGGATGTTCTGTGAAGAGATCAAGATCCCCGGGCTGCCCGGTGAGGGAACTGTGACCGATGGCAGTGTGGACTGGTATGAGATGGACTGGGAGAATGTGGACAACGGCGTGACCGAGGAGCAGATGCCCAGAAACGTTGACAAACCCTGCACCGCGCAAGATCCGTGCACGGACAATTCCCCGGTGCAGACCGATGATGAAACCTATGAGATAGTTCAGGAATAACCGGAAGCCAGCTCTGCCGGGGCGGGGCTGGCTTCTCGCTGTTCTTTTGATCTGGGAAAAATTCCCCGGTGATCGGGGACAAGCGTCCCGGAAAATGACACAAGTATGAAAGAGGGGTAACGAACCATGGCAAAATACTATTGTGTTCTGTTTGATGCTGATAATACGCTGCTGGATTTTGATGCGGCGGAAAACAAGGCGCTGGCAGACACCCTGCGGGAGTACGGCATTGAGCCGGATGCCGAGACGGTGCAGACCTACCGCACCATCAACGAGGAGCTCTGGCGGCAGCTGGAAAAGGGTCAGATCCGCCGGGACAAGCTGATGGGGGAGCGGTTCACCCGCTTTCTGAAGGCAGTGAATGCCGCAGGCAACGGTGTGGAGATGAACAAATTCTATCTGGATCAGCTCTCTACCCACCCTGACCTGACATCTCCCAACGTGCTGGACGTGCTCCGGGAACTTTCCGAAGTGGCAACATTGGCTGTAGTGACCAATGGCTTTGACCGGGTGCAGAGCCGCCGTGTGCGGGAATCCGGCATTCTGGATTTTGTGGAGGATGTCTTCGTTTCTGAAAAAATGGACAGCGAAAAGCCCAACCGCAAGATTTTTGATGCCGCGCTCCGTGCGCTGGGCGTGGAGAACCGTGAGCACGTGCTGATGGTGGGCGACAGCCTGAGCAGTGATGTGCAGGGCGGTGTGAACGCCGGGCTGGATACCTGCTGGTATAACCCCAACCACGCCGAGAATCCCGGCAAGGTCGTGCCTACCTATGAGATCAGCAGCCTGGAGGAGCTTTATCCGCTGGTGATGGAGCCGGAGGAACTGGCCAATGTGGGCCTGAAGAATCGCCGCCACCAGCTGTAATGCTGTGCGGCCTGTGTGAGAGATTGGAAAACGAACAATGCTGATACATTTGGAAAAGCTGGGCAAGAGCTTTGGCGAAAAGATCGTCCTGCATGATGTCACGGCCAGTGTCGAACGGGAGGACCGCATCGGCATCGTGGGCCAGAACGGCGCAGGCAAAACGACCCTGCTGAAGATCCTGACCGGCGAGTATACGGATTATGAGGGCGAGTTCAGCGTGACCCACGGTGTGACGCTTGGCTACCTGGAACAGAATGCAAAGCTCGACCCCACGTTGGATATCTATGGCGAGATGCGCTCCTGCTTTGCCCATGTGCTGGATGCCATGGCCCAGATGCAGATCCTGGAGCGCAGAATGGCCGCCAGCCCGGAGGATGCCTCTCTGCTGGAACAGCACGATGCCTTGCAGAACATCATTGATGCCGCTGACGGCTACAATATGGATGTCAACATCAAAAAGGTGCTGTCCGGTATGGGCTTTGCACAGGATACCTGGACGAAGAATATCGCTGTGCTTTCGGGCGGTGAGCTGACGCGCCTGCGTCTGGCAAAGCTGCTGTTGGAAAAGCCGGATGTCCTGATTCTGGACGAGCCCACCAACCACTTGGATTTTGCCACCATGGAATGGCTGGAGAATTACCTCAAGGGCTATTCCGGTGCCGTGCTGGTCGTTAGCCATGACCGCTATTTCCTGGACAATATCTGCACCAGGATCTGGGAGGTCTCCTTCCAGACCATGACCACTTATAAGGGCAACTTCTCAGCCTATCTGCCTCAGAAGGAAGCTGCCGATGCCCTGCGCCAGAAGCAGCACGATGCAGATGTAGCACTGGCTGAAAAGTTGCAGGATTATGTAGACCGCAATCTTGTGCGCGCTTCCACCACCAAGATGGCTCAGAGCCGCCGCAAACAGCTGGAAAAGCTGGAGATCACGGAAGCACCAAAGGATGAAACGAACCAGCTCAAGTTCCGCTTTGAGTATGATGTGGAGCCGTGGAACGAGTTGGTGCTGATGAAGAACCTGACCATCAGGATCGGGGAGCGCACCCTGCTGGAACCCTTTACCTACACGGTTTGCCGGGGTCAGCGGCTGGTGATCGCAGGTCCCAACGGTGCGGGCAAATCCACTCTGATGCAGGTGCTGGATGGTAAGCGCCGCCCCTCCGGCGGCATGGTACGGCTGGGTACGGGAGCCCGGCCCAGCATTTTTGCCCAGCAGCAGAACCGTTTGGGACAGGGCCGGGTGATCGATGTCATCTGGAACAAGTATCCCCGGATGACGGAGCTGGAAGTGCGCAGCCATCTGGCAAAGCTGGGTTTCCGGGGCGAGACAGTGTTCAAGCCCTGCGAGGCACTTTCAGGTGGCGAGCTGGCCCGCCTGCGCTTTGCTGAGATCGTGCTGGAGCGGCCCAATCTGCTGTTTCTGGACGAGCCCACCAACCACCTGGACATCTACACCCGCGAGAACCTGACCGAAGCCCTGATGGCATACACCGGGACCCTGCTCATGGTCACCCATGACCGTCATCTGATGAACAGTCTGGGCTGTCCCATCCTCTATCTGGAAGATGGCAAGGCCACCCTGTATCCGAGCTACGATGTCCTGATGGGCCGTGCCGCTCCTGCTGCCGCTCCGGAAAAAGCCGGGGATCAGCCCGCCAAGGCCGGTTACGGCAAAGAGCAGCGCCGCCGCCGCGCGGAGCTGCGGGCCAAGATCAAGGCTTGCGAGGATGAAATGGAAGCCTGCGGGGCAAGGGAAGTGGAGCTTGACAATGAGATCAACTCCCCGGAGGTCTACAATGACCCCGATCTGCTCCGCCAAAAGAGCGATGAGCTCAGTGATCTGCGCTTCCATCAGGAGGAGCTGTTTGCTGCCTGGGAAAAGGCAATGGAAGAGCAGGAACAGTACGAACAGGCTGCTGGTGAAGAATAATCCGCTGCAAAGGAGAACAATGATGCCTCATAACCGCCGCAATTACAGCAAAACGCACAGCATCGCCCTTTCAGGTCTGCTGTTTGCTCTGGCGATGGCGCTTTCCTTCATCGAGGGCACATTGGTCATCCCCGGGCTTTTGCCAGGCATGAAGCTGGGTCTGGCGAATATTGTGGTGATGTATGCCCTGTTCTTCATGGGGCCAAAACAGGCCCTTGTGCTGGATGTGCTGAAGGCGTTCTTCGTCTTTCTGGTCTCCGGCTGGACGGCAGGTTTTCTTTCCCTCTGCGGCGGCCTGCTCTCACTGCTGGTGATGTGGCTGCTCTACTATCACTGCCCGCTGCGGCCTACCTGGTTCATCCTGTCGGTCTGCGGCGCACTGGCCCACAACATCGGCCAGCTGCTGGGAGCTAGTGTCATCCTTTCCACAGCAGTGTCCCTTTACTATGCACCGATTATGCTGGTGCTGGGCCTTGTGATGGGAATGCTCACCAGTGTCACCCTGCGGGCCATGCTGCCTGCGCTGGGACGGCTGGGTTATAATATCCAGGAAAACCGCAAAGGATGAGCTGCCCGGTTGCAACCGGGGCTGGAATCCGATATAATAAATCAAATCTGAATTTTTACCCAACAAAAAAACTGCCCACGGGATAGCACACTTTGGTGCAGGGCAGCTGGGAGGTATGAGTTTATGTCTGAAAAAGTGACTGTCAAGGTGGAGCGCAATATCCTCCATCTTCCCGCCATTGCCCTGCGAGGGCTGGTGGTGTTCCCCAACAACCTGCTGCATTTTGAGGTAGGTCGTGATAAGAGCATTGCCGCTGTGGAATGGGCTGTGCGGAATAAATCCGAGGTGTTCCTCATTGCGCAGAAGGATATGAAGGCTGAGGACCCCAAGGCAGAGGAGATGTACCAGTACGGCGTTGTGGCCGAGATCAAGCAGGTCATGCGTGTTTCGGATGATCTGGTGCGCATTCTGGTGGAGGGCAAGTTCCGCGCCAAGCGCACCGAGCTGGATACCGAAGGCAGCTTCCTACTGGCATCGGTGCGGCCGGCTCCTGTGCGCCCTATCAAGGCAGAGGAGGAGACCGAGGCAGAGGCCCTGCTCCGCAACGTGAAAACGAGCTTCGACGCGGTGCTTTCCATGAATCCCCGCATCAGCAAGGACGTGGTGTTTGCTGTTACCTCGAATAACGACCCCGCCTTCCTGTGCGAGTACATCCCTGCCAATCTGCTCTTCCGCTTTGAGGATAAGCAGGCTGTGATGGAGGAAAGCACCCTCATCGGCCGTCTGCGCCTGCTGGTGGAACGCCTGCATCGGGAGCGCCGGATGCTGGAGATCGACAAGGAGATCGCCCAGAAAGTGGACGAAGCCATGGATAAGAACCAGCGTGATTACTACCTGCATGAGCAGATGCACATGATCAGCCAGGAGCTGGGCGAGGACGATGATACCACGGCAGAGGCCGAGGAGTACCGCCGCAGGATCCAGGAGCTGCATCTGGACGAGGAGCGGGAGAAGAAACTGCTCAAGGAAGTGGACCGCCTTGCCAAGATGCAGAGCAGCAATCAGGAGGGAACGGTCATCCGCACCTATCTGGATACCTGCCTGGATCTGCCTTGGAACAGCTTTACCGAGGACGACCTCGATATCGCCAAGGCACAGCGCATCCTTGACCGCGACCACTACGGCCTGAAGAAAGTCAAGGACCGCATTCTTGAAGTGTTGGCTGTCCGCAAGCTGGCCCCGGATGTCAAGGGCCAGATCATCTGCCTGGTCGGCCCTCCGGGTGTCGGCAAGACCAGCATTGCCCGCTCCATTGCCGAGAGCCTGAACCGCAAGTATGTGCGCATCAGTCTGGGCGGCGTGCGGGATGAGGCAGAGATCCGCGGCCACCGCCGCACCTATATCGGGGCCATGCCCGGCAAGATCATCAACGCCATGATCTCCGCCAAGAGCTCCAACCCCCTGATGCTGCTGGACGAGATCGACAAGCTGGCGGGCGATTTCCGGGGTGACCCGGCTGCTGCCCTGCTGGAAGCTCTTGATCCCGAGCAGAACGCCACCTTTAATGATCACTTTATCGATATGCCGTTTGATCTGAGCCATGTGCTTTTTATCACCACGGCAAATGATCTGAGCGCCATTCCCGGCCCTCTGCGTGACCGCATGGATGTCATTGAGCTGCCCAGTTATACCCGGGTGGAGAAATACAACATTGCCCGCAAGCATCTGGTGCCCAAGCAGCTCAAGGCCTGCGGTCTGGCCGGGAAGGTCACCTTCTCCCAGAGCGCGCTCTACGGCATCATTGACGGCTACACCCGTGAGGCCGGTGTCCGCACCCTGGAGCGTACCATCACCAGTGTCCTGCGCAAGTGCGCCCGCAAGATCGCGTCCGGTGAAGCAGAAAACGTTTCTGTGACCGGCAGCAGCCTGGAAGAGCTGCTGGGGCCCCGCTTCGTCAAGCCCGATTTCCTCAACCGGACCAATGCCATCGGCATTGCCAACGGTCTGGCCTGGACCAGCATCGGCGGCGAGACCCTGCCCATCGAGGTGCAGGTCATGGACAATGGCAGCGGCAAGATCACCGTCACCGGTTCGCTGGGCGACGTGATGAAGGAAAGTGCCCAGCTGGCCATTACCTATGTCCGTGTCCACGCCGAGGAATATGGCATCGACCCTGAGCGGCTGAAGAAATGCGATCTGCACATCCATGCCCCCGAGGGTGCCGTGCCCAAGGACGGCCCCAGCGCCGGTGTTACTCTGACCACGGCTCTGGTGTCCTGCCTGTCCGGCATCCCGGTGCGCGGTGATGTTGCCATGACCGGCGAGATCACCCTGCACGGCAATGTGCTGCCCATCGGCGGTCTGCGCGAAAAGAGCATGGCTGCCTACCGTGAGGGGATGAAAACTGTGCTCATCCCCAAGGATAACGTTCCGGACCTGTACGAGGTGGATGACGAGGTGAAGAAGAATCTGACCTTCCTGCCCATGTCTGACCTCGCACAGGTGCTCAATGCCGCTCTGCTTAAGCCCAAGAGCGTTTCTGCCCGTCATCCGCACCCCGCCAAAAAAGCAAAGCCGGTGGAAGCGGCCATCCCGCCCGCACCGGAAAAACCGAAGCCGGGGGCTGTCTGCTAATCAAAGGAGCAAACGATGAACTACAACAAAGCGGATTTTATTGCAAGCTACGGCATTTCCAGCCAGCTGCCCGAAAGTGACCGTCCGGAACTCAGCTTCTCAGGCCGTTCCAACGTGGGCAAGTCCAGCCTCATCAACAAGCTGTGCAACCGCAAGAACCTTGCCCGTGTATCCAGTACACCGGGCAAAACGGCCACCATCAACTTCTATGAGGTGGACAACTGCTATTTTGTGGATCTGCCCGGCTATGGCTATGCCAAGGTCAGCAATGCAGACCGCGAGCGCTGGGATGACCTCATCAACAGCTATTTTGAAGCCCCCCGGCATCATACCCTGCTGGTGCAGCTTATTGACTGCCGCCATGCCCCCAGCGCGGATGACCTGCAGATGCTGAAGTATCTGCACTACCATCAGATCCCCTTTGTTGTGGCATTGACCAAAGCTGATAAGCTCAAAAAGAGCCAGCTGGCCAAGACACGGGAGGATTTTGAAAAGGTCTGCCTGCCCTATGGCTGCCAGAAGGTGGTGCTGACCAGCGGCGAGAACGGCTACGGCATCCCAGAGCTGCAGGCGGTGTTGAACGAGGCCGTGGCGGCTGAGTTCACCGATGACGAGGAAGCGGAGTAAACCATGGCCTACAATGAATTTGCCTATTTCTATGATGAATTCAACGGCGAAGCCGACTATGATGCCCTTTATGAGCAGATCCGGCAGGAACTGAATGCTCACGATATCCGGGGTGGCATTCTGGCCGATCTGGGCTGTGGAACAGGGGAGCTGACCCTGATGCTGACCCAGGCGGGCTATGATATGATCGGCATCGACCAGTCAGAGGAGATGCTGGAGGAAGCGCTGGAGAAAAAGCAGGAGTCCGGCCATGAGATTCTGTATCTTTGTCAGGATATGCGGGAATTTGAGCTCTACGGAACCGTGAAGGCGGTTGTGAGCATCTGCGATTCCATCAACTATATTCTGGAGGAAGACGATCTGCGGGAAGTCTTCTCGCTCGTCAACAATTATCTGGACCCGAAGGGAATGTTTATCTTTGATCTGAATACCAAGTATAAATATGAACAGATGGGTGAGACTACGATTGCGGAAAACCGCGAGGAGGCAAGCTTCATCTGGGACAATTACTATGATCCGGAGGAAGAGATCAACGAATATGAGCTCGCCATTTTCATCCCGGAGGGAGAAGATTCCGATCTGTACCGTAAATTTGAGGAGGTACATTATCAGAGAGCGTACGATCTTGCGACGATCTGCCGCTTATTGGAAGAGGCAGGCATGGAGTTTGTAACGGC
>OHKG01000444.1_pt1 | contig 17580 bp, 10 predicted proteins | sample 1568701 | NCBI WGS metagenome assembly OHKG01 (sample SAMEA3879529, study PRJEB24766) | human gut metagenome | biome: human-associated habitat; feature: feces | place: USA | collected 1985/1987 | reverse complement strand
GGAGGCGGCGGCCTCCGGGAAGCCCTCCTGGGTCGCGATGGCGGCGAAGGAGGGGTATACGGAACCATGCTCCTCGTGCTCGTTGTGCTGGGCGGCGCGCAGCAGCTCCAGAATCCGGTTGGTGCCCTCAATGGGGTAAGCGCCGTAGATAGGCAGATTTTGACCGTTCAGGGCTTGCAGATGGTCCCAGAAAACCTTGGCGTGGGCCTGTTCCTGCTTGGCTGTGGCTTGGAAGATAAAGGCCATCGCCTGTAATTCCTGCTTCTGGCAGAGGTTGGCGGCAAAGTCATAGCGGTTCCGGGCCTGACTTTCTCCGGCAAAGGCGCGGAGAAGATTTTTGGCGGTCTCACTGTCCTGAAAGGGGATGGACATGGCGGTTCCTCCTTTATAAAAACGGATGTCCGCAGTATGTCCCAAAACGGAGCGAAGAATACAAATACATAAAAAAAGACCTGCCATTTGGCAGGACGGGTCTTTCTTCAGATCATATTTCTTTTAATTGGTCTATCTTTGGAGACGGTTTATTCCGCGTGAGAGCAGATCATACCGCCAGCCACAGCCAGCATAGAGACCGTAAACAGGATTGCCATGGTGTGTACCTCCTTCTTTCTGATTTCGACGCTACTATACGCCAGGTAATCGTTTTTGTCAACAAATTTTTTAAAGTTTTTATAGTCAAATTGCACAAATGCTTCGTCAAAACAAATAAAAACAGGAGATGCGTTTTAGACACATCTCCTGTTCGGCTTTACCCCTTCAGAATGTCGGTGTTCCGGTACTGAATGGCCTCTGACAAATGCTCCACGCCGATATGCTCCGCACCGTCCAGATCCGCAATGGTCCGGGCCACCCGCAGTACCCGGTCATGGCTCCGTGCGGTGAGGCCCATGCGCTCAAAGGCGGACTTCATCACAATGATATAGTATGCGTTCATCAGCGCGGGCACGATGATTGCCCAGCGGGTATTGATGAAGCCCAAGCTGCGGATGACCATGTAGGTGGGGATCAGGCCGCCGCTGAAGATCATGGTGAACATGATGAACACGGTGAGCGGCCGGGCCAGCTTGAAATTCTTGCGGCTCACCAGGAAGCCGGCGATGGCCGTCAGGAAGGTGCCTGCCGCGGCGTTGGTCACAACATACAGCAGGGTATTGCCATAGCCCTCGATGATGGCGGAATTGCTCAGCACAATACGGTATCCTTCCAGCGTCGGCCTGCCCAGAGGCGCAAAGAGGATGCCAGAGGAAGCCATCAGCAGCCGAGGATCACTGACGGAGGCCATCAGGACATGCCACAGGGGCATCAGACACAGAAAGCCAAAGACGATCAGCACGCCGTAATTGAAGATGCAGAAGATGATTCTGGATTTGCTTGTACGCTCAATCATATTGACACCTCCTTAAAGCACCGAGGTATCGGTGTATTTCTTGCTGAGGTAATTCGCCGCCAGCAGCAATACGGTGTTGATTACGGAGTTGAACAGGCCCACGGCGGTGGAATAGCCGTACTGCGACTTTTCAATACCCAGACGCTGGACGTGGGTGCTGATGACGTCGGCGGTGGAATAGATGCTGGGGTTATACAGCAGCAGGATCTTCTCGAAGCCCACGCTCAGCAGGGAGCCGCAGCGAAGGATCAGCATGGTCACGATCGTCGGCATGATGCAGGGAATGGTGATGCTCCACACGCGGCGCAGACGGTTGGCGCCATCAATGGCGGCTGCCTCGTGCATCTCCTGGCTGACGGAGGTGATCGCCGCCACAAAGATGATGGACGAATAGCCCAGGTTCTGCCACAGGTCGGACAGCAGGTTGATGGCCCAGAAGTAATTGGGGTTCGTCAGCAAGTTTTCTTTGGGCCGCCCCGTGAGCGCGCAAAAGATATTGGTCACCACGCCGTTGGAGGCGCAGAACTCAATCACCAGGCCGCAGATCACCACCAGGGAAATGAAATAGGGCATGTAGCTGATGGTCTGGATCGCCTTTTTGAAGCGCTTGCAGCCGATTTCGTTCAGCTGAAGGGCGAAGATGATGGCCATCGGGTAGGCAATGACCAGACCCAGCAGGCTGATGACCAGCGTGTTGCGCAGAATCGACGCGAAGCTGGGATTGGTGAAGAAGTCCACGAAGTTGTCAAAGCACACCCACTGGCTGCCAAGGATACCGCGCTGCGGCTTGAAATCCTGGAACGCGATCACTAACCCGGCCATGGGTGCGTAATTGAAGATCAGGAAGAAGGCGATGATCGGGATGGACAAGAGGTATAGCCCCTTGTTCATGGCGATATCATGACGCCAACCGGTTTTCCTGCCCATTGCCTGCACATCGTCAGTCTTTGCTTGCATGACTCTCGTCCTTTCTGTACTGGGACATTATTCATCTCAGGAAATCGACTGCAATTTCTATACTTAATTTATCCTTTTCTGTCCGTCAACTATATTACAATCAACGGAATTTTATCATATATTTCGTATTTTCAGCCATCCTTTGGTGACGCATCGCGCCGCGTCGTCGCAATCGGCGTCGATACCGCCTGCCGTGATTTTCCAGCTCCAGTAGAACCAGCCGAGACACTCGCTGAAGCCGTCTTGGAACAGTTCAGCCAGGGTACAATACAGCTCGTCCTTTTCCGATGGGGTCATCTCGCGCAGGCCGTCTGCTGTGTTCTGGACATTCCACTCGCCCACGATCAGCGGGATCCGCCGCCCTGCCGCCCGCAAGCGCTTCCCGAGGGACAGCAGATAGTCACGGTACACGTCCAGGTTCCGCTGCGTGAAGAGCATCCGGTCAGGCGTCATCAGGTAATGATGCGTATCCAGGCATACGCCTTCCATACCTTCGTTCAGGAGAAAGTCATCCCAGATATCCAGTTCAAAGGCATCGCAGAATACAATGCGCTTGTCCGCTGCCATATGCCTGCGCATCCGTGCATACGCGTCCCGGTAGAACTGCTTGAGAAACGCCAGTGAGTAGTTGGCGTTCCCTTCAGCCAGCTCCGGCTCCGCCGGGGTGTAGTAGCGGATGAATTCCTGAATGTTCAGGTACGCACCCGAGGGCGTATCGCTGCACATCGGTTCGTTCAGCGCCTCGATTCCCCAGAGTGCCTCCCGCTGGCCGTAGCGCTGGGCCAGCCGCTCCAGCACCCGCAAGGTGCAATCCACGCATTCTTCTCTGGTCGACCAGAGGCAGATGCCGCTGATGCCCGAGTTGTCCGTGCCGTTGTGTCCGCCGGGCACCGTGTGCAGGTCGATCAGGATTTTCAGCTGAAATTCTTCCGCCCATTCAAACGCTCTATCCAGATATTCATAGCAGTGAATGTACGGCCCAATATCCTCAAAGATGAAGAACGGCACCGGAATCCGCACCGCGTTGAATCCGTGATCGGCAATCTCCGCAAAATCACGGCGCTGAATGAAGGTATCCCGGAAGGTTTTCAGCCGTTCCCTGGCCCGATCTTCACCCAGATCATGGCAGAAATAGGTTTCATCCGCCGCTGTGGTGCCGTCAAACAGAGATGGCGTCATCCATTTTTCCAATACCAGCCAACCACCAAGGTTCACGCCCTGCAGCATCATGTCCCCTCCTTCTCTTCGTGGGTCGAGCGATGATGACATGTTGAATTTGTCCGTTGCAGCTTCCCTGCACTATCCATATCATATCGCACAGCAGACCGATTTGATATATGAAGCATCGGCTTTTTGTCATATTCTTCTGATTTTCGACCTGTTTTTTCATGCTTGCGCGTTGAATCAGGCGATGATCCATGCTATAATGGAGCCATCATCCAGGGTAAAAGAAAGAGGGTGTCCGCATGATTGAGTATAATCATTATATTTATATGGCGGAAGGCTTGCGATCCTGCCTGTATGTCTGCATGGCGGACGGCACACAGGCTGAGGTAATCAACCGCACGCTGATGGATGATGCGCCCGTTCTCCCCGACGATCTGCTCAAGCAGCTGAAGCAGATGGTGCCGCCGCAAGGAATCCGCACGGCGCTGGTTAACGGACGGTATACCTATTCCGTCTTCCGCACACCGGAGCGTATCCTGCTGATGGGGCCGAATATCGTTATCAACCATCGGCCCTATCGGTATACCATCCATACAGCACAGCCCCTGCCCGTCCAGGATGATCAGCTGTACAGCATATCCATTGACACCTATCAGCTGGTGCTGCTGCCCTCCTACAATCTGTACTATGAGAATATGCTGCGGGAAGCGGAATACCTGGAGGAAAATTTTCTTCATCCTTCAGAGGAAAACGTACAGAAGGACTACCAGAAGCTGCTGTTCACATCCCGGGAGGAGCAATTCTCCCATAACCCCTACAGTCTGGAAAAGCGGATGCTGTCAGCCATCGAGCAGGGAGATCTGGTGTTGCTGGAGGAATGCCGCCGCCAGGAGATTATTGACAAGGAGGGACTACAGCGCTTCGGCAAGCTATCGGAGAATACAGAACGCAGCTACCGCAATCTGGCGATCTGCGCCATTACTCTTGCCAGCCGCGCAGCCATCCGGGGCGGCGTGAACCCAGAACTTGCCTTTTCCCTGTGCGACTCCTACATTCTCGAGGTGGAACGGCTGAAAAACCTGAACGAGCTGGAACCCCTGACCGAAAAAGCAAAGGTCAATTTCTGCACTATGGTCAAGGAAATCAAGGAACGTCAGAAGCACAACACTGGCAGCTATTGCAAAAACCCGCTGGTGGAAAAGGCTAAGGATTACGTCTACGCCAATCTACACCGCAAGGTGACCCTGCGGCAAACCGCTGAGACGCTGTATGTGAACCAGAATTATCTGTCGGAGCTGTTCAACAAAACGGAGGGAATTTCGTTCTCAGCATTTGTGATGACGGAGAAGCTGAATCAGGTCAAGCGGATGCTGATCCACTCCTCCGCGTCCTATGTGGATATCGCAAATTATGTGGGCTTTTCCTCGCAGAGCCACATGGGCAAGCTCTTCCGTGAGCACTTCGGCATGACGCCAAGGGAATTCCGCAACCAGTACAGCGCAACGGAATATGAGGAATAATGCCTTATGAACATACAGGAGGCGCCCGTGAAAGCGCCCCCTGTTTCTTATTTCATGATGGTTTTCAGCATCCAGGATACGTTCTCCCGCAGCCGCCGGATGTCCAGACGGCCTTCCTCCGCCGCTTTCTCCAGAGGCGCGGTGTAGGTATCGTCGCTGCTGCAGGGTGTGATCCAGGAGACACCCGCGTTGATCATCTGTGCCGTATCCGCCGTCAGATAGCTGCCCCAGTCCGTCATCACAAAGCCTTTGAAGTTCCATTCTCTGCGCAGTACGCCCAGCACCAGCTCAGGGTCGGTGGAGGTATAGCAACCGTTGAGCAGGTTGTAGGAGGTCATCATCCCCGCTGGCTCATAGGCGCGCAGCGCGATCTCAAAGGACCGCAGGTACAGGTTCCTCAGCGTGCTTTCATCCATCACGCTGTCGTTGCGCTTGCGGGAGGCTTCCGCATTGTTGGCCACAAGGTGCTTGTAGCATCCATGCACGCCTGTGCTTTCAAGACCCTTGGCAAAGGCTGCTGCCAGCATGCCTGCCAGATACGGATCTTCCGAGAAGTATTCCGGATTGCGGCCGCACAGCGGATTCCGCTGCAGGTTGAAGCCCGGACCCAGGATCATGGAAATGCCCAGTTCCCTGGCTTCCTCGCCGATCACGCGGCCCACCTCGCCGACAAGCTCCGCGTTGAAGCTGGCAGCATAGCACGCGCCGGAGGGCATGCCGATGTTGCGCTGCTTCATGTTCACGCCGCTGTTTCCGTCAGCCACAACATAGTCCGGGATGGCCATGGCGGTGATTTTGGCGATCCTGCCGGCCTCGCCGGTGCCTTCCATGCCCCAGCCGTCGCCAGAGCAGCAGGACAGGCGGATCAGCTCCTTCACGGGAAGCTGCTCCACGCCGGGATACAGGGGCGCGTCGCTGTAGCCGGGTGTGCTGCGTTCGCCCGTCATATGCACCTGCGTCCTGCGTGTAACGATGGCGGCAGGAACCGTGAAGCAGCCGATCTCCCGCACGTTCTCCCCGTGTTCGCCCAAATAGAGCGTATACACGCCGCCTTCCAGCAGATAGGCCTGATCCGCGGCACTGAAGACATCCAGACAGCGGCCATCCACACAGAGCGTCAGGCTTTGCTCCTCGCCGGGCTGCAGCGTTTCCGTTTTGTTAAAAGCAACCAGTTCCCTAAGCGGCTTGTCGATAGTCGTACGGGGCTTGCCTACATAAAGCTGCACCACCTGCTTGCCGGGGCAGCTGCCCGTATTCTTTACGCGCACGGACACAACGGCGTCCGTGTTTTCCTGATAAGCCACAGATTCCACCGTTTCCGTGAACGTGGTATAGCTCAGCCCGTAACCAAAGGGAAAGGCGGATTTCCTGCCGCGGGTGACAAAGTACCGGTAGCCCATGAACACCCCTTCGTCATAACGGGTGGTCAGATGGGGGCCGAAGTCCGCCGTATAGCGCTGCATCTCGTTGTGATAGCAGTCATAGAAGTTGCCAGCAGAGGGCAGGTCATCATAGGTTTTGGCCCAGGTGCTGGTCAGACGGCCGGATGGCGTAGTACGTCCTGCCAGCACGTTCAGCAATGCCTGACCGGCCAGCATGCCGCCGAAGCCGTTGTACAGGATCGCGGAAACATGGATGTCATCCGCGAAATCCATCGCGATGGGATAGCCCACGTTCAGTACGAGCACCACCTTGGCAAAGTGCCTGTTCAGCGCCCGGAGCAGCGCTTTTTCATTGTCCGTCAGCGCATACTCGCCGGGGGCGGTGCTGTTGTCCATGTTTTCGCCGGAGGAGCGCACAAGGATCATCACAACGGTGTCGGACTTTTCGGCGGCACGTCGCAGGAGCGCATCCTCCGGCACGCCCTGGGGCTCCGCCTGGAAGAACGCCGCCAGCTCATGGTTCAGCGTATAGTCCGGGTCCGCGTCGACAGCCTGACGGAAATCCACCTGATACCGGGGATTGATCTTGCCCGCGCCCACCGCGCACGTCTGGAAGAAATACACACCCTCGCCCACCACATTCAGCGTGGAGGGCGGCACGGGCAGAGCATGACCGTCATTTTTCAGCAGCACAATGCCTTCCTCGGCCGCCTGCAGTGCGATTGCCTCATGTTCCGCATACTGGGGCAGCGGGCCGGTCTGCTCTCTGGTGATTACCTCAAACTCCGCGGGAATCATGACATTACCGTTCAGATCGGTGAAACCGCTGATGGACAGCCTGGCCCTGACGCCGTAGTCAACGAGCCGCCCGGCCAGCTGCACACCCAGCATGAACACCTCAAAGCCGGACATGATCTGGATTTTCTTCACCACATGAGGCACCTTCTGCCCGTCCAGCAGCACACAGCCGCTCTCCGGGATGACCTCCTTGGACACACCCATGGTCACGCAGCCCTTGAAATCATGATCCAGCATGTACATGCTGCCCAGTTTGTCGTCAGGATCGAACGTAATACACCGGTCTCCCTGGGGATCCGCTATCACGAAGGGCGGATCCTGCGGGCCGTTTTTCCATGCGTTGCTCATACTGTCGGCCTCCTGATTATCTCACCTCAATGGGAATGATCGCAGCGACCGTACCATTCATGATCAGCTTCAGTTCGGCCTTGCCCGGCTGCATGCCGCTGCGCACGGCAGCCATGACCCGACCGTCGAAGGTATCCCAGGCTGTATCGGTATAGCTGCCCTCACAGCTGGGGTTGGCGGAACCGAAGCCGGCCAGCACAGCCTCGCCCTCCAGCACGGCCTGAATCCTCCTGACGGCAAAGCGATTGGCGTGGCCTTCACTGTCGACCAAATCGGCGGTGATGAAGCACACGTCCCGACAGCCCTTTTCCAGCACGGTCTTGGAGGCTTCCACATGAAGGCCGACAGCTTCCCCGGCGGTCACGATGCTGTCCTCACCGGACGCGGTGCGCACCGTCAGCGTGCCGGGCTGATAGGGCACCTCGAAAACCGCCGTCAGCGCTTCCACCTCTCCGACCTTCTTCCTGCCTAAGGAAACGCCGTTCAGGAACAGCTCGGCCTCGGGATCCTTCGTCAGCACATAGACCGTGGTTTCCGTGCCTTCATAGCCCGGATAGGTCCAGCTGTGAACGCCGTCATGGTACTTCCAGCGGTTCTTGTCATGACGCTGGCCCGCTTTGTCCACACGCCGGACGAAGAGGTAGGGCTTCGTCCGCAGCCCGTAGGCGATTTCCCGCAGGTAGCTGACCGGACGGCGATAGCCGTTCAGGTTGATATCGCCGCAGTAGGCCAGGCGGTCGGGGAACCAGCCCTGATAGCCGGATTCCAGCCTCGTTGGGTCATAATGGAAAATGCCGATACCGGCTTCGCCCAGATAGTCGTAGCCCGTCCAGGTGAAGTCGCCAATCACATGGCTGTTGTTTTCCACGATGTTCCACAATTCAGCGATCTCCGTGGGATAGGTTTCGGAGCCCACCACCACCCACTCTGGATGCGCCTTGTGAATGTATGTATGACGGGCGTTCAGGTAATTGTAGCCGGCTACGTCCACCGCTTCTTCAATCGGCAGGATGCTTTCGTTCAGCAGCGGGCTGCAGGCAAAGGCATCCATCATCTGCTTCTCCACATCGCTGGCCATGGCGTTCATCTTCTCGGAACCCTGCGCGTCATTCATCGCCTTGTCGTATTCCTGCCGCTGGTTCTCCACATGCTTCTCCATGTGATAGGCCACCGCCAGGAAGCCGCTGACAGCATTGGTCACATAGCGGGTGGAATCCAGCTGATGGAGGGCGTCCACCAGCTTTTTGTTCATTTCATGTCCGGAGGGGCAGCCAATCTCGGGAATCTCGTTGCCGGTGGAGTACAGCACCACACAGGGATGATTGTAATCCTTGCGCACCATGCGCGCCACCTCATCCTGCCAGACAAGAGGGAAATCCAGGGCAAAATCGTGGGCGTTCTTCTGCTCGCACCACATGTCCGTCAACTCGTCCATGACCAGAATGCCCAGTTTGTCGCAAGCCCGCAGCATGGCCTTGGAGGCCGGGTGATGGGCGCTGCGGATGCTGTTGAAGCCCGCTTCCTTCAGTTTCAACAGGCGGAATTCCTCCGCCGCCTCCAGGGTGGTCGTGCCGATGATGCCGTTGTCATGATGGATGCAGGCGCCCCGCAGCTTGACGGTTTCGTCGACGCGTTGCAGAACGGCTCCATGCCGGCCGAACCGCACTCGCACAAGGGCATGGCCCTGACCGGCGGAAAGGGACAGTCTGCGCAGGCCGACGCTTTCTTTGTGTTCGTCCAGAACCTGACCAGCGGCGTCCCGCATTGTCAGCCGCAGCGTGTACAGGAAGGGATGCTCCGGCGACCACAGCCGCACATTGGTCAGGCAGCAGTGCATTTCTCCGGCGGAATCCCCATTCAGGACATGCGCCTGCTCCTGTGCGCAGATCATCCGGTCGCCGTCCAGCAGTTCCATGGTCACGGAAACAGCGGCTTCGGTATCCTGTGCGTTCTTCATCTCATAAGTCACGCTGATTTCCGCCGCGCCCTCCTGGGCGGCGAGGGTGGTCAGCCGCACACCGTCGGGTTTAAAGGTCTGCCTGCTGCCTTCCCAGAGGATCACATCCCGGTAGATGCCGCTGCCGGGATACCAGCGGGAAGCAAGCTCCTGATTGACCGCAACGACCTTGAGGGTATTCTTCTGGTCAAATCGGAGCGCGCCGCTCATATCGATGAAGAAGCTGCTGTAGCCGTACTGATGGCAGGCCAGCAGGCGATTGTTCAGATACACCAGCGCCTTGGCCATGACGCCTTCAAACTCGACCAGGACGGTTTTTCCCATCCACTGGGCAGGAGCTTCAAACTCCTTGGTGTAGGTATAGGTCTTGGCAGGATAATAGCCCGCCTGATTCTTGCCCGCACAGTTTTCGTCCCGCGCCTCCAAGATCATCGCGTCCTGGGGCAGCGTCACCGGGCTGCCCTTGGGAATCGTTCCGAGAAAGATCGCGTCGAAGGGCTGATTGATGCCCTCCTTGATATACCAGTCTGTATGATAGCTGCTTGCCTTCACAGTATTTGTCCCCTTTCATTCATCATTCGTTGATGGCCCGGACAATCTGTTCAACCAGCGCATACGGGAATGCTCCGGCGGTCATATCCGCAACCTTGATCAACGGCATATCCTGTCCCATGGCGGCGTAGTCCATGGCAATCTCCCGCATATCGTCCTCGTCGTTCATATAGGCCTCCAGCTCCTCCGGCGACATGGCGGGGGCGGGACTGGTGGACGACATGGCCTGCAGGAAGGGCGCGGCCTTCTCCAGGCGGGCCAGATCAGCCATGGTGATATATTCGTTGTACTTCTTCACAGGCGTTACGGAAGAAGTCACCTGCACGGATGCCCGCAGGCGGATATCATCGCAGGCGGATCCTACGAGAATCTCGTATTCGCCGCTCTCCGCGTACCAATCCGCCAGGCCCACATGGTAGAAGGCGAAGCTGCGCTTGTTCAGCGTCACCGTGACACGCCTGCTTTCACCGGGCTGCAAATCAACCTTGACGAATTCCTTCAGTTCCTTCACTGGACGCGGCACGCTGGAGGCAACGTCCCGCACATAAACCTGCGCGATCTCCTTGCCCACGCGTTTGCCGGTGTTGGTGACGCTGAAGCTTACCTGCAGGGTATCCGTGTCCAGCATGGCGTCCCTGTCCAGATGCAGATCGGCATAGCTGAACTGCGTGTAGGACAAGCCATGAGCGAAGGCGTAACGCACCGGAAGCTGCTTCTTTTCATAATAGCGGTAGCCCACAAAGACACCCTCGCTGTAGATGGCTTCCTCCCTCTGCGGATACGTCAGCGCGCAGGGGGCGTGACTGCCGAACAGGGGATAGCTCTCTGCCAGTTTGCCGCAAGGATTTGCTTCACCCAGAAGCAGTCGGACAACGGCCTCTGCAACCGCCTGTCCGCCGGTGTGCATGCACAGAATGGACTGCACATCCTTCGCCCAGGCCATCTCCACCGGCGAGCCGGCAAAGAGCACCACCGTCATGGGTTTGTTCAGCTGGACGAGGGCTTCAATCAGGTCGTTCTGGTTATCCGGCAGACGCATGTGCTTGCGGTCGAAGCCCTCGGATTCCATCCCGTCCGGCAGACCGGCGAAAACCACGATGTGATCGGCATTCAGAGCCACCGAGGCAGCTTCTGCTTTGAAGAAGGGATCCACCACGTCCTTCTTCAGACGATAGCCGGGCGCATAAGCATAATCAAGCTGCGGATAATCCTCATCCAGCACCTGCAGCACGCTGCGATGCTGCGTGGGGATCACATGGCTGCTGCCACCGCCCTGATAGCGCACGAACCGGGCAAATGCACCGATCACCGCGACCTTCTTCCCCTTGCTGATGGGCAGGGTCTGGGCGTCGTTCTTCAGCAGGACGGCGCTTTCCTCTGCGGCCTGACGCGCCAGCAGGTGATGGGCTTGTACATCATAGGCTGCGTCCTCGCGCTTGTTTGCGATGCCTTTCTGAATCAGCTCCAGAATGCGCAACACCGTTTCGTCCAGCTTCTCCACAGGAAGCTTGCCGGATTCCACAGCCTTGACGAGGCGCTCCGTCATGACTTCGCCGCAGTAGGGCATACGAAGGTCGAAGCCTTCACAGATGCCCTTGGCCTGATCGTTCACCGCACCCCAGTCTGATACGACGACACCTTCATAGCCCCATTCGCCGCGAAGAACCTCGTTGATCAGGTGATGATGCTCCGAGCAGAACTCACCGTTAACCTGATTATAGGCGGTCATGATCGTCCAGGGCTGGGCTTCCCGCACCGCCGCCTCAAAGCTGGCCAGATAAATCTCCCGCAGGGTACGTTCGTCCACAATCTCATTGACGGACATGCGGCAGGTTTCCTGGTTGTTTACGGCAAAATGCTTGAGCGAGGTGCCCACGCCCATGGACTGCACGCCCAGAATGTGGTGCTTGGCCATCTGGGACGAAAGGAAGGGATCCTCGGAGAAATACTCAAAATTGCGGCCGCACAGGGGGCTGCGCTTGATATTTGCGCCCGGACCCAGCAGGATGGACACCTGCTCAGCCAGACATTCCTCGCCCAGCGCCTGACCGATTTTCTCCAGCAGCTCTCTGTCCCAGCTGCTGGCCAGCGCCGCGGCAGAGGGGAAGCAGGTAGCGGGAACGCTCTTGTTGACGCCCAGATGATCCGTCTCGCCGGTCTGTTTGCGCAGACCATGGGGGCCGTCCGTCATCATGATCTCCGGAATACCCTTGTCCGCGATTTCCTTCGTCAGCCAGAAGGTTGCGCCCTGGCAGAGGCTGGCCTTTTCCTCCAGCGTCAGGGCTTGCAGAATTTCACTTGCCTTTTTCACTTGGTTTCCTCCTCTTTCATCAGCAGCACTGCCATGCCTTCACCGCCCAGTTCCAGCCGGACATTCCCGTGCAGGCCGCCTTGGATCAACGTTTTCTCCATCCTCCAGGAATCGATGCGCCAGCCCGTCCAGCGTTCTTCCTCCGGCAGTTGAAGAATGCAGCGCCGACTTTGTCCGCGTCCCATGTAGTGCAGCTGCCAGCCGTCCCCGCTGATGGCCGTGGGGGTAATCTCCAGCATGTAGGCAATGCGGTCAGCCTCGCCATAACGCATCATGGCGGCCACAAAGGGACTGACGTTGGCCTCATCCATTTTGGTGCCGTTCACGTCATAGGCCAGGGGTTGAATCAGCGGCGCGGGTGTGCCGGGCAGTTCAGCCAGCAGCTCCTTCAGAAAGCGGATACGCGCCGGCGCTTCGCCCTGCAGCTCGCCGCCCTTGGCCCACCACAGGTGCTCGTTTTCGTTCAACAGCGTTTCACCGTGGGTGGGCCATCCGCCGCTGCATACCGCCGTCCATGCGCGGTGGACAAATTCCCTGGCGGTCAGGTTGCCCCAGTTGAACTCGATGTCGCCCTCGTAGCCGAACTCATCCACAATCACGGGCAGCTGATACTGCCAGCGCATAGCCAGTGCCTTGCGGGGCGTACTGGTTTGGGTGGAAACATGGGTCATCCAGCTGCGCGGCGGATAAGGCGCGCAGCAGTGATGGATGGAACGCAGGTGATGCTTCGCGTCATCCTGCATAAGACGGGCTGCAAAGGCTTCCCAGTCCTCCTCCGGCTTGCTCAGAAGCAGGTCGAACTCATTGGCCAGGCTCCACCACACATTCTTGAACGCGCCCAGCCGCCGCACGCAGTAATTCAGATACGCAAGGCTGTCCGCCTGATTCATTGTAGCGAAGCCCCAACGGTCGTAGGGGTGGAACAGGATCAGATCGGCCTCAATCCCCAGCACGTCCAGTGCCAGAATCTGCTGATCCAGCCTGTGCCAGAAGGCCTCCACCGGCTGGGAAACATCCCAGCTTTCATCCTCACGCCGCCGGAAGGGAAAAAGCTCCGGCTCATTCTCGCTGTAAATCATGTGCTTGGGAAACACACACATGCGCAGCTTGTTGAAGGGAGTCAGCTTCAGCGTCTCCAGCGTTTTGCGCTGTACTTCTTCCGGCTGATGGTTCCAGGCGTAGCAGGTGGTGCCGAAGGGCTGGAAGGGCGTGCCGTCAGCATAAACAAACGCCATATCCCGCGCCTGAACAGGGCCATGGTTGCCTTCCTTTGCCGGAAGGCATTCCAGCTCGCCGGTTTCACACCAGTCCCCGGCGCGCAGGGTGTAGCGCCAGATTCCCGTGCGCATCGGCATCCAGCGGAGCAGATGGCTCTCTCCCGCGGCAAAGCCGGACACAGTTTCCATTTGCCCAGCCATCTCAAGCGTGGCGGAAGCGCCGGCTGGCGCCTCCACTTCCCACACCCGGTATTGCTCGATTTGCTTCATTTGTCATTCCTCCCTATCCATCCAGAGAACTGAGCCGCTGATTCCCGAAGGGCAGACCGGCTGCTTCGGGCCAAGGCTCATGTACATGCGCGTCACATCCGGCAGGTCAGCGTTCTCACGCTCCAGGGTTGTAGCAACCTCAATCCGCAGGTCATTGATACCCGTGCGCATATACGGCGTCAGTTCAAAGCGGAAGGGCGGCACGATCTGAATGCCCAGGCTCTTTCCGTTCACGAAAGCCTCTACGCCTTCATGCGCATCGGTGATCACCAGCTGAGCCTGCCGGGGCAGTTTCTGCAATGTGATCTCCCGCTCATAACGGACAAACCCGGAGAACTTCGGCATCTCTTCCGCCAGCGTGTCCGGGAGATCTGTCAGCTTCGCTTCACCAAAGGCAGGATAGTCAATCGCCCTGCAGACGCTACGGCGCCAGTCGCGGTTCAAACGCAGCGCATGTCCCTTCAGTTCCTCTGGCAGCTGAGGAAGCGCCTTCGGGGCTTCGCCGAAAATCAGCACTGTGCTGTGCAGCGGACGCAGCGTGATGCTCAGCCGCGTCCCGCGTTCTGTCCGCGAGGTGGGCGCGGGCAGCCAGCCGTCGCGCCAGGCATCATACAGGTAACACGCGCCCGTCGCCGGTAGGTCGATCAGGCCCGACCAAGGTTCGCTTCCTTCGTTGACAAAAATCCAGTAATCACGTTCTCCATGGCCATGCAGCGACCGTACATCAGCGCCGGAAGGAATCAGCTTGGCGTCCTGAATGCCCACGGCCTGCAGGCGGTAAGGAATCATCAGCGGCGCGACCATGCCTGCGTCGATCACGCAAACGCCCTTCTCCCGTAGCGAGGGAAGCACGGCTTCCACACAAGGCGGCAGATGGTTGCAGGCCGGGAGAATCAGCGCCCGATAGCGGCGGCCGTTGACGCACAGACCGTCCGTCAGATCCGTGCCGTATCGCTGCGGACGGGAGAATACATCCGCCGGAATGAAGTCATAGCTGATCTGGCAGCGCGCCAGCGGCTCCGCAATCTCTTCCAAGGGCATGCAACTGCCCATCCAGTCGCTCTCCGCGCTGTATAGAATCGCCGTTTCCGCCACCGGCTGCCCGCTTTTCAGCAACGCGCACATACGGTTCATGTACGCCATGAGCATGCCGAAATGCCTGTACTGCGGATGATGACCATGGGCGTAAAAGTGGGGCGGGCAATCCGGGTCGGGGTAGTCCTTCATGCTGAACGCATGGGGAACAAAGTGATTCACACCCCGTACCAGGAAGTGATCCGCCAGATACTTCTCCAGGCGAACGCCCTCTTCCCAGCCGTAATTGCCAAAAATCTCGCACATGCAGTCGCCGTGCTTCCGGGGATCAATGGCTGCCAGCGATGCGCCCAGCCGGCCCAGCACGAAATGATAGAACCGACCGTTCCGTACCTCTCCGCTGACGGACCAAGGGCCGTTCCATTCGCCCTGAGGCAGCACCTGACCGCCGATGTCGTCGATACCTGCCATATCCTGTCCGCCCAGCGCCCGGAAATAGTGCCCCAGGCTGCTGCCGGTACGGCTGTGCTGATTGTTGTCCTCAATCACATGACCGATATACTTCACGCCATGCGCCCTGCACCAGTCGCCAACCTGCTCGGAGAAATTCTGCTCCACCAGATGGGTAACCGCGTCCATATAGGTCAGGCGAACGCGGGCGCACAGGTCGCTGTCAAAGGGCTGTTCCCACAAAAGCGGCAGATACTTGCTCCATTCCGCCCCAAAGGCTTCGCGCAGTGCTTTCGTCACGCCGTCGCTCCAGGCATGATCCTCCATCTGCCAGATGGCCTTGCCGCTTTCGTAAAGATGCCCATTGCCCAGCTCGGGTTCATCCGAAAAGAATCCAGCAATGGTGGAGCCAAAATAGGACTGATAATGCGCCCAGTGCGGTTCATACACCGCATCGATCAGCCGTCTGCAGGAGGCTGCAGACATCATGTTGATATAATCCCGGTGCGGCCCGCGATTCCGGGTCAGGTGCAGGATATGCAGCTTCCACTTTCCCTCAGGCACCTGGAAACGCAGCGTTTCCTGCCCGAGTGCCTCGTTCAGGTCGACCAGATCCTGCTCGCCTGTACCATGCTCTTTGACGGCGACCAAGCTGATCAGCTGGTCATCATCCCATGTGCGCAGATGGTCGGCATCCAGTGTATATTGCTCCATCATGGAAAGCTGCGCCGGCTGTGCCTTTGCGTAATCCGCCAGGGAAAGCTCCAGCCATTCGCCGCTGGCGGGGCAATCGATCGCCTGACAGACGAGACTCTGCCGGCACAGTTCTGCGGGAGCATTCACCATTGCGCCGGCCGCGTATCCTGTCGGAAAATGGCTGTCATCCAGAATCCACAACTGCATCCTCAATGAACGGGCTTCTTCGAGGATGATATCCATATCATGCCACCACTGTGGCCCGATAAACGCCGGATGAGGACGGCTCTCCACGCAAAACGCATTCAGGCAGCTGTCATGAATAACGCGTACATACTTGCGGAGCGTAGCTTCATCCTCGCCGTGCAGCCAGAGAAACGGAAAAATATAGGACGATGGTTGCTCATTCATTTTGCTTCACCCATAGCTTTTTTTATACGATACCGAAAATTCAACGAAGGATATATTACAACGTTCCGTTTTTTATCACATATTTCGGTTCATGGTGGCCGTGTGTGCAGCAGGATGTCGTTCTGTGCTATCGCCGTATCCTTGTCAGTGAGGGGACTCATTCTCAGATGCGGAGGATCCGCCTGATTTCCTTTGGCATGACCCGACCCATCTCGTTACCCGCAACCATCAATCCGCTGACACACCTGCCGAAAGTGGCAGCGCAGAAGAGGCGTGTCGCAGGATATGCCCGTGTTTCCACCGACAGCGACGAACAGTTCACCAGCTACGAAGCACAGGTGGACCACTACACCAAATTCATACAGTCCAAGCCGGAATGGGACTTCGTAAAAGTATATACGGATGAGGGCATTTTCGCCTGTAACACCAAAAGGCGAAACGGCTTTAACAGCATGGTTTCGGACGCTCTGGCCGGAAAAATAGACCTCATTGTCACAAAGTCGGTCAGCCGATTTGCCAGGAACACCGTGGACAGCCTGGTCACCATCCGCAAGCTGAAGGAAAACGGCGTGGAATGCTACTTTGAAAAAGAAGGTATTTTCACATTTGACGGCAAGTCACAGGCGAGCATTTGCAGATGCTTGGAGAAATTGGGTATAAAAAGAAACTGGACACCAATCAAGATACGCATCGTATCAAAATTGGCGTCCAGTTATGGCAGGGGCAGAAGGACTCGAACCCTCAACAAAGGTTTTGGAGACCCACGTGTTACCATTACACCATGCCCCTATACGGTTTGTCCGGGATTGCCGGAACAGGATTTAGTTTAGCACCTTTTCACCCATTTGTCAAGCGGTTTTGCGAAAATTGTTCCGAATTGGCAGAAAATCGCCCGGCGCTTTACAAAACCCGCGGCGCATGGTATGATGAGGGCAGGAAAGTCGGCGGGAGGGACGTGCGTGCAGTGGGCGGAACGGGTTCGGGCGTATGTGCGGATGCATGGCGCGGGGTACACGCTGCACCGCGCGGGTGAAATGCTGGCGGCACGGGTGCTGCTGCGGGACGAATGGCGATTCCGGCGGGAGAAAGCATCCAAGCGCGAACTGGCGGTACAGCGCGCGC
>OHKG01000442.1_pt1 | contig 17646 bp, 15 predicted proteins | sample 1568701 | NCBI WGS metagenome assembly OHKG01 (sample SAMEA3879529, study PRJEB24766) | human gut metagenome | biome: human-associated habitat; feature: feces | place: USA | collected 1985/1987 | reverse complement strand
AGCAATGCTGAACGCACAGAAGTCAGCAGAGGTCATAGTAGCCAAACGGAACAAGTTCCGTTCGAGGTGAAGGACCGAATCAGTAGGAGTCTTGAGTATGACCGAGAAAGGAGGAATGACCGTCTATGGCAGAAAACATTGAAAACAATGGCTGTTCGCAAAGAGATAATGCGGAACATGAAGGGTATGTGAAAGCGTCTAGGTCATTCAATCGGATATGGAAAGAAAGAGACAGTGCACAGCCGAGACTTTTGGAAGCGATACTGTATAAAGACAACTTTAACAGAGCGTATAAGAGAGTTAAGGCAAACAAGGGAGCGCCGGGAATTGATGGCATGACCATTGAAGAGGCTCTTCCATATCTAAAGGAACATCAACAAGAGTTAACCGACCGCATTTATCGTGGAAAGTATACTCCGTCCCCAGTAAGACGAGTTGAGATTCCAAAATCAGATGGTGGTGTGCGAAAGCTTGGCATACCAACAGTGATAGACCGTACACTTCAACAGGCAATAACCCAACAGTTAGTGCCAATCTATGAACCGCTGTTTGCAGATGGTAGCTATGGCTATCGTCCGAACAGAAGTGCAAAAGATGCAATACTTAAGGTTAAGGAGTATGCAGAACAAGGCTATACATTCGCTGTAGTCCTTGACTTGTCAAAGTACTTCGATACTCTTAATCACGAAATTCTCATCAATCTTCTCCGAAAGAATGTAAAAGATGAACGTGTAGTACAGTTGATAAAGCGCTATCTGAAAAGCGGTGTAATGGAAAACGGAGTGGTCATTGACACAGAGGAAGGCTCACCACAAGGTGGAAATCTATCACCATTGCTGGCAAACATCTACCTCAATGAGTTCGACCAGGAATACCTGAAAAGAGGTGTTCCATGCATAAGATATGCAGATGACATCGTGCTTCTTGCAAAGAGCAAGCGAGCATCAGAGAGACTCTTGGAAAGCAGTACAAAATATCTTGAGGAGAGGCTGAAACTTACAGTCAACCGAGAAAAGAGCCGTACAGTCAGCGTGTTTGCAATCCGAAATTTTAAATTCCTTGGCTTTGCATTGGGAAGGAACGGAAAAGGAATTTATGTCCGAGTTCATCCGAAGTCATGGAAGAAGTTTAAGTCCAGACTGAAGGAGTTATCTTCCCGTAAGCGATGTCAGTCAATCAAGCCAAGCCTTGAGAAAATCAAAGTATATGCAAGAGGATGGCTTAACTACTACGGAATTGCAAGTATGAAGAACAACATAGATGACATCAACGGATGGCTCTATCACAGAATACGCATGTGCATATGGAAACAATGGAAGAAACCAAGGACGAAGGTACGTAACCTTATCAAGATGGGAGTACCCGAAGACTTGGCAATGCAAGCGGGTAATACCCGACGGGGACATTGGTTCGCAACGCATACAGTTGCAGTAAACATGGCAATGACAAAAGAAAGACTGATAAACAGCGGCTTTTATGATTTAGCCACAGCCTATCAGTCAGTGCACGTCAACTATTGAAAGCGCCGTATACCGAACGGTACGTACGGTGCTGTGAGAGGACAGCGGTTAGCCACCGCCTCCTACTCGATTGAAATTTACATAAAGTGTGTTTACTGTATACTTTTCAGCAACAAAACTTTATGTGAAAAGCATGATTTAGTTCTTCTTAAAGCCGGCTCTCTTACGAAGAGTAGGGTCAAGAATCTTCTTTCTGATTCGAAGGCTCTCAGGTGTTACCTCAAGAAGCTCATCTGTATCAATAAAGTCGATAGCCTGCTCAAGGCTTAATACTCTAGGTGGTACGAGTGTGAGTGCCTCATCTGCTGATGAAGAACGTGTATTTGTAAGATGCTTCTTCTTACATACGTTGAGCTCGATGTCCTCGGCCTTTGAACACTGTCCGATAACCATTCCGGAGTAAACCTTGGCACCCGGTCCGATAAAGAGTGTTCCTCTCTCCTGTGCAGAGAAGAGTCCGTATGTTACAGCCTCACCTGACTCAAAGGCAATGAGTGAACCTGTTGCACGGTATGCAATCTCACCCTTGTATGGCTCGTAGCCGTCAAACATGGTGTTTAAGATTCCGTTACCCTTTGTATCGGTCATGAACTCACCACGGTATCCGATAAGTCCACGTGCAGGAATATGGAACTCAAGTCTGGTGTAGCCACCTGCGATAGAGCCCATATTTCTAAGCTCGCCCTTGCGCTGCTGAAGCTTTGAGATGACAGCTCCTGTAAACTCGTCAGGCACATCGATGTAAGCAAGCTCCATTGGCTCAAGCTTCTTGCCGTTTTCGTCATACTTGTAGAGCACCTCTGCCTTACTTACAGCGAACTCATAGCCCTCACGGCGCATGTTCTCAATAAGCACTGAAAGGTGAAGCTCTCCACGTCCGGAAACCTTGAAGGAATCAGGTGAGTCAGTATCCTCGACACGCAGTGAAACATCAGTGTTGAGCTCGCGAAGGAGTCTGTCACGGATGTGACGGCTTGTGACAAATTTACCTTCCTGTCCTGCAAGAGGGCTGTTGTTTACGATGAAGTTCATAGAGATTGTAGGCTCTGAAATCTTCTGGAAAGGAATAGCCTCCGGTGCTTCCGGTGAGCAAATTGTATCTCCGATGTGGATATCTGCGATACCTGAGATTGCTACAATCGAACCGATGTTAGCCTCGGCTACATCTACCTTGTCGAGTCCGTCAAACTCGTAAAGTTTGCTGATACGGACCTTCTCAAGCTTGTCAGGGTCGTGGTGGTTTACAACGACAGCCTCCTGATTGACCTTGATTTTACCGTTATCCACTTTACCGATTCCGATACGTCCTACATACTCGTTGTAGTCGATTGTACTGATAAGAATCTGTGTGTTGGCATCAGGATCACCTGTTGGAGCAGGGATGTAGTTTACGATTGTTTCGAAGAGAGGAGTCATATCCTTTCTCTCGTCGTTCAAGTCCTTCATGGCATAGCCGTCTCTGGCTGACGCGAAAACGAATGGGCAGTCAAGCTGCTCCTCAGAAGCATCGAGATCCATGAAGAGCTCTAATACCTCATCGATGACCTCATTAGGACGTGCCTCCGGACGGTCAATCTTGTTGACGCAGACAATGATAGGCAGCTTGAGTGCAAGAGCCTTCATAACTACGAACTTGGTCTGTGGCATAACACCCTCGAAGGCATCAACCACGAGGATAACTCCGTTTACCATCTTAAGAACACGCTCTACCTCACCGCCGAAGTCAGCATGACCCGGAGTGTCGATGATGTTGATTTTGATGTCCTTATACTGAATAGCTGTGTTTTTGGAGAGGATTGTGATACCTCTTTCACGCTCGATGTCGTTTGAATCCATTACTCGATCCTGAACTTCCTGATTGTCACGGAACACACCGCTTTGCTTAAGAAGCTCATCTACAAGTGTTGTTTTACCATGATCAACGTGGGCAATAATTGCTATATTACGAATATCGTCTCTTGTTGTTTTCATATTTTCCTTCTTTCTTTAATAAATAAAGCTAAGTTTGCAACTAACTTATTCTATCATAATTTTTCCAATGTGCAAGTTTTCATTGAAAGTTTTTATAAAATTAAGTGAAATGTTATTGGATTTGTCGACATTATTTGAGAAAATATACTTTATGGAAATGTTAAAAATAGCTGGAAAAACATTTTACAAAAGGAAGGGAGACAAAAATTCATGGCAGATAAAATGTTTGAAAACAACCAGGTATCAATAATCGGAGAAATCGTTTCAGATTTTCAGTTTAGTCACGAGGTGTATGGTGAGGGCTTCTATATGATGGAGGTTTCGGTCAGAAGGCTTTCAGATTGCATGGACTATATTCCGGTGATGGTGTCAGAGAGGCTTATCAATGTGGAGGGTGACTACATAGGCAAAAGCGTATATATAGGCGGGCAGTTCCGCTCATTCAACAGGCATGAGGAGAAGAAGAACAGGCTGGTGCTGTCTGTTTTTGCAAGAGAGCTTGAGGTATTGGACAGTGATTATGATGAGGATGCAGCCAATCAGATTTTCCTTGACGGCTATATCTGCAAGGAGGCTATATACAGGAAAACACCGCTTGGACGAGAAATTGCAGACCTGCTTGTGGCAGTGAACCGCTCATATGGCAAGTCAGACTATATTCCATGTATCTGTTGGGGAAGAAATGCCAGATTTGCGTCGACCTTTGAGGTGGGTACACATGTGCAGATATGGGGCAGAATCCAGAGCAGAGACTATGTGAAAAAGCTCAGTGAGACACAGGTGGAGCAGCGCACGGCGTATGAGGTTTCCGTGAGCAAGATTGAGGCATAGTATTTTAAATGGACAGTAACTACGGATTTGTGATTTTCCCGAAAATTTGCAATAATAGTCAGATTGTGGTATTTTACTAGATATTATTGGTTAATGCTTGTAATTGTTGACGTTTACATCAGGTGTAAACTGTAATGATTATATATCAGGCAGAAAAGCTATGTGTATGGAGGCATGATTATTATGGAAAACGGTGCAGTACAGATTTATTATGGCGAGGGACATGGCAAGACAAATGTCGCTATAGGAAGTGCAATATGTGCTGCCTGTGAGGGAAAACAGGCTGTCGTTATTCAGTTCCTAAAGGGTAAAAAGGAGCCGGAGTTTTTGAAAAAGCTTGAGCCGGAGGTGAAATTCTTTAATTTTTCAAGAGCCGGAATACTCTTTGAGCAGCTTGATGAGGAGAGTAAGCAGGAAGAAATCATGAATATCAAGAATGGCTTTAACTATGCAAAGAAGGTTATATCAACAGGTGCTGACATGGTTGTTGTGCTTGATGAGATGCTGGGGCTTTTGGATTTGCATCTGATTTCAAAGGAGGAGCTGTCGGATATGCTTGCTTCAAGGCCTGATGATGTGACCGTGATTATGACAGGCAGAGTACTTGACGATGGAATAAGGGAAATGGCAGATGAGATTTATAATATCGCGTCGGAAAAATAATAAGAAATATTGTCATGTGAGTTGACAATGCATATGCGTGGTGATATTATTAGTGCAAGTGTGAGGCAGTTATATCATCTGCTGTATACGAATAATTTGATTAACAGATAGAGGTCGCGCGACTTATGAGTAGCTTTCCGGATGCCGCAGGGGCAGTTGATGGGAGATGAAAGGAATAGCGCCGAAGGGATTTATCATCTGCGGATATATCTCTGGGCATATGGCGAACAGCCTTATGACTGTCATCAGATTTGATGGGGAGCTATCGTGATTCATGAAGAATTGGGACCGGCTCTAAGGAGCCGGTTTTTTAGCGCTTAGAGGCAGACAGCGGCATACTTATACGTTAAGAGAATCAAATACCGAATAAAGAAAAGCAAGAAGGAGATAAAATCATGGCAATTTTCAAAGGAGCAGGAGTAGCAATTGTTACACCTATGTACGATAACGAGGAGGTTAATTACGACAAGCTCGAGGAGCTTATCAATATGCAGATTGATAATGGCACAGATGCTATTATCATTGCCGGCACCACAGGCGAGAGCCCATGTCTGTCAATGGAGGAGCATGCAAAGGTTATAAAGGCTGCCGTAGAGTTTACAAAGCATCGTGTACCTGTAGTAGCAGGCACAGGCTCTAACTGCACAAAGACAGCTATGCAGCTTTCAAAGGAGGCTGAGGAGTTTGGTGCAGACGGACTGCTCGTTGTCACACCATACTACAACAAGGCTACTCAGGCAGGTCTTGTGAGCCACTATTCGCAGATTGCAGACAGCACAAAGTGTCCTATTATCGTATACAACGTACCGGGACGTACAGGCTGCAACGTGCTTCCGGAGACTATGGCAGAGCTCTTTAAGACAAAGGAAAATATCGTGGGACTCAAGGAAGCTACAGGAAATCTGGCACAGGCTTCAAAGACAATGTATCTGACAGACGGAAAGCTTGATATGTATTCAGGCGAGGATGGTCTCGTAGTGCCTCTTATGTCTATCGGAGCAATCGGTGTAATCTCAGTATGGAGCAATGTAGCCCCTGCAAAGGTACACAATATGTGTGACAGCTTCTTCAAGGGCGATTTACAGACAGCCTTAGAGCTTCAGAGAGAGGCTCTTCCACTTGTGGACGCACTCTTCTCAGAGGTAAATCCAATTCCTGTAAAGAAGGCTATGAACCTGATGGGTATGAATGTCGGACCTCTTAGAAGCCCTATGTGCGAGATGGGTGAGGATAATGCAAGGAAGCTTGCTGAGGTCATGAAGGCTTATGGCTTAAAGCTTGCATAGTACAACGAGAAAGGATACGATAAAATGACAAAGGTAATTATGAATGGCTGCAACGGCAAAATGGGACAGACTATCACAGAAATCTGTAAAGCTGATGCGGATATCGAGATTGTAGCCGGTATTGATTTATATGATGGAATAGACAATGACTATCCTGTTTTTTCGAGCATCGACAAATGTGATGTGGAAGCTGATGTGGTCATAGATTTTTCCAATGCAAAGGCTGTTGACGGAGTACTGGACTATTGCGTGGACAAGCAGGTTCCGGTTGTTTTATGCACTACCGGTCTTAGTGATGAACAGCTTGCAAAGGTTGAGGAGTGCTACAAGAAGGTGGCAGTGCTCAAGTCTGCAAACATGTCACTTGGCATAAACACTCTTATGGCTCTTCTCAAAAAGGCTGCACAGGTTTTCGCACCGGCAGGCTTTGACATGGAGATAGTTGAGAAGCATCACAATTTAAAGCTTGATGCACCTTCAGGTACTGCGCTTGCGCTTGCTGATTCCATCAACGAGGCTATGGATAACGAGTATCACTATGTTTACGACCGTAGCCAGCGCAGAGAGAAGCGTGATCCTAAGGAAATTGGTATTTCTGCTGTCAGAGGAGGAAGCATCGTCGGTGAGCACGAGGTACTTTTCTGTGGACAGGATGAGGTGATTGAGTTTAAGCATACGGCTTACTCTAAGGCTGTTTTTGCGAAGGGGGCTGTTGAGGCTGCCAAATTCCTTAAGGGAAAGGGTGCAGGTCACTACGATATGGCGGATGTTATTGCAGCTAAGTAGATTCAGGCCGTTTATCATTGTGGCGATAGGTCGGGCGTAAGCTCTCTCAATGTACGAATATGAGTACACTTGCGGATTTTGCTTGATTTATTGGGGAGTGCGTATTATATTAAATATTATAAAACACAACAGGGGAGCTGGCATTTAGCCGGCTGAGAGTAGACTGGTAGTGTCTTGACCCATAACCTGATTTGGATAATGCCAACGTAGGATAATATCGCACGATTTTTAGGCGGATATACTCATTGGCGGTATATCCGCTTTTTGAATGTGTGGGTGATTATGAATAGTTGTAAAGAGATACAGATGAATAATTTTATAGAAAAGCTTAAGTCACGCAGTCCTTTGATTCACAACATCACAAATATGGTTACTATCAATGATGTGGCCAATATTGAGCTGGCATGTGGGGCTAGGCCTATTATGGCTATGGCACCGCAGGAGATGGATGAGGTCACGGGTATCTGCGATGGGCTGAACCTGAATATAGGCACTCCTTCTGAGGAGCGCTTTGAGGCGATGCGCATTGCTGCGAGGATGGCAGCGAAAAAGAATATTCCTATTGTGCTTGATCTGGTTGGTGTGGGCGTGAGCCGCTTCAGGATGGATTTTGTGATGAGCCTGCTTGACGAGGTGCATGTGGATGTGATTAAGGGCAATTTGTCTGAGGTCAAGGCTGTTATGGAGCATGGCAGGTGCGATGGCGGCGTGGAAGTGACCGATACGGCAGATGAGTCTGATGCAAAGGCGCTTGCGTGCAGGGCGGCCCTGCGATATGGCTGTATCTGTGTGATTACAGGTGAGACCGATTATGTGGCAGAATTATGTGATGAAGCTGATTGCTATGACAATAATGAAAGCAGTCAGATGAGTACTGATGCGACGGGTACTGATGCGACGGTGACTGGTGTGATGGATAATTGTGTAGTGAATGCTGTTGCGTTGGATGCTGACGGATACATGCATAATTACAGGGTAGGAAGTATTACAGGCGGTCATTCTATGATGAAGCGGGTGACAGGCACCGGATGTATGCTTTCAGGGCTCATTTGTGCGTTTGTTGCGGCTGATTGCGATGATAAGTACGGTGCAGTCACGGCAGCACTTAGCTGCATGAAGAGTGCAGGCGGGCTTGCTGCCTCTGATATGGCAGAGTGTGGCAGAGAGACAAACAGCTGTCATTTTATTAAGCCCGGAAATGCTTCATACAGGGACAGACTGATTGATGCAGTATATCATATATGCGATGATGATTATGAACTGATGTGAATATCGCTGTATGACAGACAATTGGTGTGCATGTCATGAGTCTTATATTTGGAAAACAACAGGATAAGAGGTGAAAGGTATATATGAACGAAACTGATTTAAAGCTCTACGCTATAACAGACAGGCAGTGGCTGCACGGAGCTAGGCTTTCTGAGCATGTGAAGCTTGCAATAGAGGGCGGTGCCACTATGATTCAGATTCGTGACAAGGATATTCTGAGTACGGATTCTGATGCAGGGCTTAAGGATGAGTATAATGAGGCTCTTGAGATAAAGAGAATCTGTCATGAGCACAAGGTGCCGCTCATCATCAATGATAACGTGCAGTTTGCAATTGATATAGCTGCCGATGGAGTACATCTGGGACAGGATGACATGAATCCGGCGGAGGCCAGAAAGCTTCTTGGAACTGACAAGATAATAGGAGTCACGGCAAAGACTGTGGAGCAGGCAAAAAGGGCAGAAGCTGATGGAGCGGACTATCTGGGAAGCGGAGCCGTGTTTGGCTCTACCACAAAGCTCAATGCAAAGCCTATGACAAAGGAACTTCTGCGTGAAATCACGGCGGCTGTCGATATACCGGTTGTTGCAATCGGAGGCATAAATGCAGACAATGCAGTCACGCTAGAGGGCACTGGGATTGCAGGAATCGCAGTGGTAGGAGCGATATTTGCAAGCGCAGATATAAAGGGCGCAGCCAGGGAACTCGCAGAAATATGCGATAAAATGCTGTAATCACAGTATGACATACTGCTATGACTACAGTAATTAAACAATATTTTGAAAATACTGAACAGTTACGAGAAATCACAACATTCAGTAGAAAGGAGCGTAAATATGCATACAGCACTTACAATTGCGGGAAGTGATTCAAGCGGTGGCGCAGGCGTGCAGGCCGATTTAAAGACCATGCTTGCAAACGGTGTGTTTGGCGAGAGTGTCATCACAGCACTCACGGCACAAAACACCATGGGAGTTGATGCGGTGATGAATGTACCGGCTGATTTTATCGAGGCACAGATGAAGGCTGTTTTTACGGATATTTATCCGGATGCGGTGAAAATCGGTATGACATCATCGGTAGATACGATTGAGGCGATTGCCGCAGGTCTTGTAAAATATAAGGCAAAAAACATAGTTCTGGACCCGGTGATGGTCGCTACAAGCGGAAGCAGGCTGCTTGAGGAAAATGCAGCAAACACTCTGATGGAGAAGCTGTTTCCACTTGCTGACATCATCACGCCAAATATCCCTGAGCTTGAGGTGATATCAGGAAGACAGATTGAAAGCACAGATGACATCATAGAGGCTGCAAAGGCCATTTATGATAAATACGGCTGTCCGGTTTTAAGCAAGGGAGGTCATTTCACAGACACAGCATGCGTGTGTGACTATTTGTGGGATGGAAAGCGAATAATCACATTTGAGACCAAAAGAGTGGATAATCCAAACTCACACGGCACAGGCTGCACGCTTTCATCAGCGATAGCCAGCGGCCTGGCAAAGGGACAGCCGCTCGAGCAGGCTGTGGATAACGGCAAGCGATATGTCACGGCATGTTTAAAAGCCATGCTTGATCTGGGACACGGCAGTGGACCTATGAATCATGGAGCATTAATCACACAATGAAATAAAGAACAGGAGAGTACAATGAGTAATTACACAACACAGATGGATGCCGCAAGAAAGGGCATCGTAACACCTGAAATTGAAAAGGTAGCAAAGAAAGAGAAGATGGATGTAGACAAGCTGATGGAGCTTGTTGCAAGCGGAAAGGTAGCTATTCCTGCTAACAAGCATCACAAGTCACTTGATGCAGAGGGCGTTGGAAGCATGCTTCGCACAAAAATCAATGTAAACCTCGGTGTGTCAAGAGACTGCAAGGACTATGATGTGGAGATGCAGAAGGTTATGAGCGCTGTAAAGCTTGGAGCAGAGGCTATCATGGACCTTTCAAGCCATGGTAATACACAGCCATTCAGACAGAAGCTTACAAGCGAATGTCCTGCAATGATAGGAACAGTGCCTGTTTATGACAGTGTTATCCACTATCAGCGTGATCTTGCAACACTTACAGCACAGGATTTTGTCGATGTAGTCAGACTCCATGCAGAGGATGGAGTGGACTTTGTCACACTTCACTGCGGAATCACAAGAAAAACGATAGACCAGATTAAAAAGCACAAGCGTAAGATGAATATCGTAAGCCGTGGAGGTAGCCTTGTATTTGCATGGATGTGCATGACAGGAGAGGAAAATCCTTTCTACGAGCACTATGATGAGATACTTGAAATCTGTGAGGAGCACGATGTGACAATCTCGCTTGGAGATGCCTGCAGACCGGGATGCCTGGCAGATGCAACAGATGTATGCCAGATAGAGGAGCTTGTAAGACTTGGAGAGCTCACAAAGCGTGCATGGGATCACAACGTACAGGTCATGGTAGAGGGACCGGGACATGTGCCGCTTGATCAGGTAGCAGCAAACATGAAGGTACAGCAGTCAATTTGTATGGGAGCACCATTTTATGTACTTGGACCTCTCGTAACAGATATCGCACCGGGCTATGACCACATCACAGCAGCAATCGGTGGAGCTGTGGCAGCAATGAACGGCGCAGCTTTCCTTTGCTACGTGACACCTGCGGAGCATCTTGCTCTTCCAAATGTGGAGGATACAAAGCAGGGAATTATTGCGTCAAAGATTGCGGCTCATGCAGCTGATATTGCAAAGGGAATACCGGGAGCCAGAGATATAGATGATAAGATGGCAGATGCCAGACGTGTGCTCGACTGGGATGCACAGTTTGAGTGTGCACTTGATCCTGAGACAGCTAAGGCTATCAGGGATGACCGTCTGCCTGAGGATGACCACAGCGAGGCATGCAGTATGTGCGGTAAGTTCTGTGCAGTGCGAAGCATGAACAAGGCACTTGCAGGAGAGTATATTGATATACTATAACTATTCAGTACAGAAATATACGGTACTGCATATTTCGTAGGAAAATGTATATTATGTAGGAGCAACTGTGAAGGTACTGAACAGTTACGATATACTTTAAGGTGAGGCAGTAATGGAAAGTAAAAAGAACACTAAAAAAAGAACTCTTTCAATCAGAAAGCTTGCCATGGCAGGAGTGCTTGTGGCAGTTGCCGTAGCAGGAAGCTTAATAAGCTTTCCTGTTGCCGGCAGCAAATGTGCACCCATACAGCACATGGTAAATATATGCGCAGCAGTATTTTTAGGACCTGCATGGGGTGTCGGTGTGGCATTTTGTGCGAGTATCATCAGAAACCTGACAGGACTTGGAAGCCTCATGGCATTCCCGGGAAGCATGGTAGGTGCTCTGTGCTGTGGACTGATGTACAGATTCAGCAAAAAAATCATACCGACATGTATTGCAGAGGCGCTTGGCACAGGCATACTCGGAGGCCTGGCAGCGTATCCTCTTGCAAAATACGTGATGCTTATTCAGCCGGAAGGCATGTTTATATACATAGTGCCATTCCTTATCTCTACAGTGGCCGGAAGCATAGTGGCAGCAATTGTCATGCTGATTTTAAAGAAAAATGGCGCACTGACAGCATTTAAGGAAAATCTGGAGTAGGAGATAGGGCTATGGCTTCATAAGAAGCTTTATAAGCTCATCCTGACAGATAGGCTTCGAGTAGTGATAGCCCTGAAACAAGGTGACACCAAACTGTCTGAGATAGCTTTCAAGGTCACTATTTTCTATGCCTTCGATACATATCCTTAAGTCTGCGGCATGGGCAAAATTAACCATTCCGATTACAAGTGCCTGTTTTCTCTTTTCTTCGAAAATATCCCTTACAAAGCACATATCTATCTTAATACCCTCTACAGGAAGCTCAAGCATCATCTGAGATGAAGAGCTTCCTGTGCCATAGTCATCCATAGTGATGTGGATTCCGGCTTCTCTGAGTGCTGTGACTGTTTTCTTTATCATAGATACAGGCAGGTCTCTGCAACGCTCTGTAATCTCTATCCACAGCTGTGTAGGCGGAAAATCATACTCTTTAAGAATTGTCAGAGTATCTTTTACAAAGCTTTCCTTTTCAAGCTGCTCTGAGGATGCATTTACATTGATGAAGAAGTCTGGTTTTATCTTTGCAAATTCACAGGCTGCGCTTATTGCAGTTCTCATTATATAATTTCCGAGCTCATACATAGCCGGGGTATCCTCAAGCCAGTCGATAAACAGTCCGGGTGGCACCGTGCCAAAAGGCTCCTTTTTCCAACGCACCAGTGCCTCAGCACCCATTATTTCGCCATTGCAAGCCTTTACAATCGGCTGAAACTCCACAAAAAAGCCATCACAGCTATTGATAACCGACTGATGAATGATTTTCATGATATCTATATGCGAGCTGCCATTGAACATGACCATATCATTGAAAAATAACAAATCAGGGCTGTGAAGCTCCTTCGCGCGGCCCAGAGTGTACTCCACCTTGCTGATGACAGTGGAGGTATCACCATCATAATCCTTGAGAATCAGACACGCAGCATATATATCAAACTCAAATTTAAAGCACTTAAAGAAATACATGGAATTTATTGTGTCTACAATTTTCCGGTAGAATGCCTCAGCAGAGGCACGGTCAGCTTCCTTTATCACAAATACAAACTTGCAATTATTCATATAGTAGGTAGCGGTGCTGCCATCCATCATGTAGATGAACTTGAGCGCAAGCTCACGCTGGATTGCAGTATTGAAATTGGAACCATACAGTATATTGAACTCATCTATATGACCTATCTCCACCTCAATTATGGCTACGGACCTGTTTTCCATGATATAGCCGTTGATATCTCTTTCAAACTTTGACTGGCAATAAAGATATGTATATGGGTCGATATCCGGAAGAGTATTTTCGTTTCTGAGCACGAGGACATGGTAGCGGTGTCCGTCATCACCGGTAAAAATATCAGAATAAAATCCCATCATATATTCTTTGGTATGCTTTCCCATGCGGACATAAAATATATCATCCAGTTTTTCACCATTTAAGCGATAGCGGATTTCCCGCTTATATTCCGGCAGGTCAACGTCGTTGACACAAGAGCTCAGCTGTTCAAAGAAGCAGGTATGCTTGCCGGCTTCAAAGCCGAAAAAATCAGCTGTCTTGTCCGGTACGTAAGATAAGTCATTATCCAGGTCGGTGATGATAGGATATATCCCGTCTGATAATTCTGAAATTTTATCAATAAATTCCTTGTATATCGTGTGTTCTATCATAAATTAAAACTCCATATGTGTATAATGCACAAAATTCTTTTATTATTATAGCATATATGCGCATTATATACAATAAGTTAGTTGGACTCTGAAAATGATATTTAGGTATGAAACATTAATATAAATTAATGATTTTAGTGTGTTATTTAAATATTTGAAGGTATACTGATGACTGAAATATACCATCAGCTGCTTCAAATGCAACGTCACCATCATATTTGCCGGCAACAGAGCGGATGGATGACAGACCTATACCATAGTCGTCCCTCTTAGAAGAACGGTATTTTCCGTTTTGGATGGAAACATGTCCGTCAAAGCTGTTGTCCATAGTAATAATAAGTGTCCTATAGTGTACGTGGGCATGCAGTCGGATAAAACGTGATGGTGTTTCGTCTGAAGAATCCAGAGTATCCATGCGTCTGCAGGCTTCTATAGCATTTTCTACCAGATTTCCAAATACCAGGCACAGGTCATTGTCCAAGGCCGCATCATCGGTTTCCGGAACAATAAGCTTTGTCTCAAGAGCGATATTTTCATTTCTGCATATGGCACTATAGTATGACAGAATGGAATTGACTACCCTGTTTTCACAATAGCTTGCAGGCGCAGATGGTATGCTGTGGATCAGGGAATCCAGGTATTCATTCAGCTGTTTATTTTCAGTGTTTGCGAGGCCTTTTATTGCAACCAGCTGGTGACGCAGATCGTGGCGCTGCTTCTTAAAAAGCTGTTCGTTTGTTGTGATGAGCGAATTATATTTCTTTTGCTCTGACAGGGAATGCTCAAGGAGATTCATATCGAATATGAGTCTTTCATTCTCACGTTTTATCCTGAGCATATCGCTTATATTAAGCCCCATTATAATTCCCATGATTATAATGAAAAGCAGAGTTCCAATCTGGTACAGTAATGACAATGAGGCCACAAATTTTAAATGATAATTGATTATCTCGGTACATGAAGCAAGTGCCAGTATGAATATCGGAATCATCAGCCGTTTTGCCCTGCTGTTTTGGCTGCGAACAGCCTCAAGGATGATGTATGCAGTCAGGAAGCAAAGTATGAGAGGCAGAATGACATGGAACACGTACATGCTCTGGGATAGTGCCACCGTACCGCTAAGCTGTAAGACACAAGCGACAAGGTCAAGCACGGTGAGGAGCTTCGCGATAACTATAATTGGCTTGTCATTCTTAAAACCAACTGCAAGCCTGCAGAAATACAGCAGCGGAATCATCTGCGAGAAAAGCCCTATAAAAGCACACAGATACAGCAGTGTAGGGTTTTTGACTATGACACCTGTATAGTTGCACTCGCCGATAGACCACATGCCGGCCATGAGTGAGAAGAATCCAAAATGAAATATCATCTTGCAAACCTCTTTATCGTAGTATAAAAGCATCAGTGAGATAAATATAAACAAAACACCTGCGGCAAGCTCAAGCAATGCTATAAAGAATGACCATTTATTCAGCTTTAACAGAGTGAAAAATAAGGATTTGTATGCTCCGTAGATAGGAGAATATACCGTAAGCGAGCTTCTGGTAACAGGAGACAGATACTCTATGCGAAGCTCTGTATCACCTGAATGACCGTCAGTGCCTATCAGGTACCCCTCGGTTGCGGGATCCTTCATATAGGATGGATAGTTTTCGGTCCTGCCAAACTCATATATGAGTTCATCGTCCAGATAGACCTTCGCAGGGGAATAGACAGTTTTTATGTAGATTGGATCATCCTTGTTCAGGTTGATATGTGTGGTGACGGTGACATGTGTGCGCGGCGAAAGGTGCTTAAAGGTATGTGGAAATGTGATTTCTTCTTTATCTGAATCCGAGCCATCCACCATAGCATAGGCAGAGCTTACGATAGTGGCTTCAGGATAGCTCGCATGGCTCATAATCATGTTTTTTGAGGAAAGAAGCAGTATGCAAATCAGTGTAAGCAGTATAATTGTCAGATAGGGAATATTTCGTATAGCGCTAATTTTTTTCATAATCCGGGCTCCTTGCAGTGTATTACTTTTGACAGTCTAGCTCATATCAAATCAATAGGAAAGTGCCTTATTTAAGCCCTCTGGTGTGATCAAAGTAGTATCTCTCCAGAGCCTTTTTGGCTTTGCCGGAGAGCTCTCTCTTGATAGGGATATTTGTGTCATCGGCCATCACGAAGCATTTGAGTGAAGTATCAATGCGTGTGACATACGACAGGTTTACCGCGTAGCTTTTGTGCGGCAGAAAAAACAGCTCAGCGGGCAGCTGATCTGAAAGCTCTGAAAGCTTCTCATAGCAGCTGATTTCCTCATTTTCTTTTAAATGTATGAAAATCTGCCTGGCTCTCTGCTCTATGTACATGATATCAGAAAGGGCAAGTCTCTCCATACTCTTGTTTCTCTTTACATAAAGAGATGGGGCATCGGATTTCTTCAGCATGGCAAGGTGAAGAATGTTACTTAGCTCAGCTGCAGAAACCGGCTTTTCGATATAGCCGATGGCAGACAGCCTGTAGCTTTCCAATGCATGCTCCGTGCTTGTTGTGATGAAAGCAACCGGGATATCGGCATCTGTCTCGCGGATTATGGAGACTGCCTCGATGCCGGTTATGGAATCTTTCATGTATATATCCATGAGCAGCAGGTCATACTTTCCGTACTCATATGAGGCAAGAAAAGAATCTGCATCCGTAAAGACAGTGTATGTATTTTTGATATCGCTGTGGTCGAGAATATCACAAAGCAGCACGGTCTCTGCAGCTTCGTCCTCGCAGACAGCTATATTAAGTGTTTGTGGCATGTTTATTCCTCTGTAGAATGTGAATGATTATAAATAATCATAATATAATATGAAATAAATATCAAATAAATATTGCTATTAAATATCCGAAATGCTAATATAATTATCAGCAGTTTATTAATTATTTTAAGGAGGTTTCAGTTATGAAATACTGTACAAATTGTGGCAGGCAGTTAGCTGATGATGAGGTATGCACATGTCGTCAGCAGGCACAGCCACAGGCACCAAATCAGACACAGGACAACAATGCACAGGCAGATAATGCAGCACAGCAGGGACAGTTTAACGGACAGCCGCAGGGCAGCGCACAGGGACAGTTCAACGGACAGTTCAACGGACAGCCACAGGGCAGTGCACAGGGACAGTTCAACGGACAGCCACAGGGCAATGCACAGTCGCAGGCGTTTGATAACTTCACACAGCAGGTGAGTGCAGCAGGACAGCAGCTGCAGAATGACAAGAATGTGGCATCTATCATCACATTCTACAAGGGTCTTGTTAAGAAGCCGGCACAGGCTGCAGTAGACTTTGTAAAGAATGCAAATATGGCATCAGGGTTTATATTTATTGGCTTATTTGCCATAGTAGAGGTAGTGCTGTCTGTAGTATATCTGTTATCAAGCGTAATTGGCAGCATAGGCGGCTTTGGATTCTCATTTTACCCGGCGAGCTTCTTTGAGGGAATCTTCTCAGGAATCGTAGGAGAGGCAGTGAGAGTACTCATCCTGGCAGCAGTCATTCTGGTTGTATTAAACGCAGTGCAGAAGGATAAAAAGGTGACATTTGCACAGACACTTTCAGCAGCATGTCTGTATGATGCAGTATACCTTCCGATTATCCTTGTGGCAGCAATCATCGACATAATCCCATTCCAGTTCTTTGGCAATGTGAGCAGCTGGCTGCATACATTTGCTGGTGTAGTAGGATATGTAAGCATATTCTTTGGAGTAAGGGCAATAGAAGAGGATGACAACAAGCTTCCACTCGTGTGTGGACTGGCATTCCTTGCAACAGCCATTGGTTCAACAATTGTAAATGCTATTTTCTAATTTAATATTTGATTTAACATATCTGATTTAATATATCAGAAATAACCGGATCCTGTGAGATTTTCTTGCAGGATCTTTTTTTATTTCTTGCTTCGAATAGCTATCATATATCTTACGATTTGTCAAGTACGAGTTTTGACACTTTTTGTGTAAATTGTCGTTGTTATTGCCATGCGCGGAATTGATGTATAATGATAATTAGATTAATTTGTTTAGTTAA
>OHKG01000428.1_pt1 | contig 17921 bp, 16 predicted proteins | sample 1568701 | NCBI WGS metagenome assembly OHKG01 (sample SAMEA3879529, study PRJEB24766) | human gut metagenome | biome: human-associated habitat; feature: feces | place: USA | collected 1985/1987 | reverse complement strand
GGCAAAGGTATAAACTTAATCACAAATCATAACACAGGGGTTTGCACTTGATCCCAAATCGAGGCCACCACATCCATGGAAATCAAGAGACCGGAACTGAACCTGTATGACGCTCAGTTTCAGCAGGTTGCCGCACAGAAGAAGCAGCTCAACGCATCACTCTGGCCACGTTTCAACTTTATGGTCCAGGCAGGCTACGGCAGACCGAGCCTCAACATGTTGTCCGGGGAGTTCAACCCTTACGTCATCGCAGGCATCAAGATGCAGTGGAATCTTGGTTCGCTCTACACCTTCAAGAATGACAGGCGCAAGACCGAACTGGACAGCCGCAAGCTGGACTACGCTCGTGAGTCATTTATCTTGAACACTTCCGTGGAGGCCATCCAGAAGCAGAGCCAGGTCGAAAAGGACATTGACATACTTCAGAAGGATGAGGAAATCGTGAAACTGCGCAAGAGCATCCGCGAGACCGGTGAGAACCAATATAAAGAAGGCGTTCTGAAGATGAACGACTATCTGTCGCTTCTGGACGAGGAGTTCAAGGCGCGTCTGAACAATGACATCCACAAGGTTCAGTACATTATGGATGTCCTCGACCGCAACTACACATTGGGAAAATAAACATTGACAATATGAAAAAAGTATTATTGATAGCAGGGCTCGTGGCAGCCGCGACAGCCTGCAACAGAAATATCGAATTCGACGCATGCGGACAGATCGACGCGACCACAGTCATCATTTCAGCCGAGAGCAACGGCAAACTCCTTTCATTGACACCGGAAGAAGGAAGCACAGTGGAGGCAGGACAGGTTTTGGGTGTCATTGACTCTGTCCAGACATATCTTCAGGTCCAGGAACTCAAGCAAAGGATAGAGGGAGCGTATTCGAAGAAAATCGACATCAGGAAGCAGAACGAGCCTAACCGGAGCCAGATGCGAAGTCTGGAGAATGATCTTGCCAGATACAGCAAACTGCTGGCCAACAATGCGGCCACAGGCAAGCAGGTCGATGACATAAAGGACAAGATCGCGCTTCTGAAGGCGCAGATGGATGCCCAGACACAGAGCTGGGAGAGGAACAACACGTCCGTCGAATCCGAGATCCGCAGCACAGGAATCCAGCTTGAGCAGAAAAAAGACCAGCTGGCAAAATGCAAAATCACATCTCCTATATCCGGCACGGTGCTTACACGTTATGCCGAGGCAGGTGAAAATGTCACTGCCGGAAAGCCGGTCTTCAAGGTTGCTGATATGGGCAGCACTTATGTACGTGCATATTTCAGTACGGCCCAGCTCGCGGGCCTAAAAATCGGAGACAAGGTTATGGTCATTCCTGACGACGGAAGCAAGGAGCCTGCAAGACTGGAAGGCCGGATCATCTGGATTTCCGAACAGGCCGAGTTCACGCCGAAGAATATCCAGACACGTGACGAGCGCGCGGATATGGTCTATGCAGTAAAGATTGCAGTACCAAATAACGGCAGCCTCAGGCTCGGAATGTATGCTTATGTGAAGAAATAGATTATGGACAACGACATTGCCATAAGGGTCAGCAAGATATGCAAGACCTACAAGAACATAACCGCCCTCAAGGACATTGACCTGAATATCCGCAAGGGCGAACTCTTCGGGCTCATCGGGCCTGACGGGGCAGGAAAGACGAGTCTTTTCCGTATCCTGACGACGCTCTCGCTGCCGGATTCGGGCGAGGCTTCTGTAGAGGGGAAGGATGTCGTCCGCGACTACGGGGCGATCAGAAGCAGCATCGGCTATATGCCCGGACATTTCGCGCTCTACCCGGATTTGAGCGTAGAGGAGAATCTTAATTTCTATGCCACGATTTTCGGCACTACAGTGGCAGAGAACTATAGTACTATCGAGAAAATCTACTCTCAGATAGAGATGTTCAACAAGCGTCGCGCATCCGCTCTGTCCGGCGGTATGAAACAGAAACTTGCGCTCTGCTGCGCTCTGGTGCACAAACCTGAGGTCCTGTTTCTGGACGAGCCGACTACAGGTGTGGATGCAGTGAGCCGAAAGGAGTTCTGGGAAATGCTGAAGCGCATCAAGGAAAGCGGCGTGACGATTATGGTTTCCACACCATATATGGACGAAGCCAGCCTCTGCGACAGAATAGCATTGATTCTGGACGGAAAGATTATCGACCAGGGCACACCTCAGGAGATAGTTTCCAGATACCCTGGTCCGCTCTACGCCGCTACCGGAAGCAATATGTTCCAGATACTAAACACGTTACGAGGCATTAAAGGTGTCATCGGATGTAATTCTTTCGGATGCGAATGCCATATTTCCGTAGAGCAAGACGGCCCAGACGAGCACCAGCTCGCATCCATACTTAAGGCTTCCGGCATCGAAGGCTGTCAGGTCAAGAGAATAAAACCGGGAATAGAGGACTGTTTCATAAGACTTTCATAATCATGGACAAAGACATCAAATCAATAGAAGTTCGTGACCTGGTCAAGAAATTCGGCGACTTCACTGCTGTCAATGACATTTCCTTCCATGTCTTCAAAGGTGAGATTTTCGGGTTCCTCGGCGCAAACGGAGCAGGAAAGACTACCGCGATGAGGATTCTCTGCGGTCTGAGCCATCCTACTTCCGGCGAGGGTTCGGTCGCAGGCTTCAGTATTGTCAATGAACAGGAAAAGATCAAGAAACATATCGGTTACATGAGCCAGAAATTCTCATTGTACCCGGACTTGAAAGTGTGGGAGAACATCGAGCTGTTCGGCGGCATCTACGGCCTGTCAGACAAGCAGATAGCAAAGAAGACAGAGTCAATACTGAAGGCCCTGGACATGGAGAAGGCCAAGCACATGTACGTGAGCGACATTCCTCTGGGCTGGAAACAGAAACTTGCCTTCAGTATCGCTATGGTGCACGATCCGGAGATCGTGTTCCTGGACGAGCCGACAGGCGGTGTGGACCCGGTCACGCGACGCAGCTTCTGGGAACTGATCTACAAGGCGGCATCCACGGGCGTCACGGTTTTCGTCACCACGCACTATATGGACGAGGCCGAGTATTGCGACAGAGTGTCAGTGATGGTGGACGGAAGAATCGAGGCGTTGGGCTCCCCTGCTGAACTCAAAGGCCGATATGAGGCTAAGGACATGGACGGAGTATTCACCAAAATAGCCGGAAGAAGATGAAAGAGATATTTGCATTCATACAAAAGGAGTTCCGGCACATTTTCCGGGACAGACGTACGACATTGATCGTGCTGGTGATGCCTATCGTGCAGATTATCCTGTTCGGATTCGCGATAAGCACCGAGGTGCACAATGCTGTGGTGGACGTCGTCGGAGATCCTGGGGATCCTGTCGTGCGCAACATAATCGACCGCATTGACAATAACAAGTATCTGAGCATCGGGGAGTTCCACAATTCACCCTCCGAAGCCGAGGTGCGGATCAGGAAAGGAAAGGCTAATGCGTTCCTGTGCTTCGAAAGTGACTTCGACAAGAAGTTCTCATCCCAGGGCAAGGCTGTCATCCAGATAGTCAGCGACGGCTCTGACCCGAACTCCGCACAGATCGTGATGAACTACATCAAAGGCGTGCTGCAGAGCAGCCAGGTGGAATTTTCCGAGAGGATGTTCGGAGTCGGGACCACATCCATGAGGCCTAATGTGCAGCTGATGTACAACCCGGCCATGAACTCGTCCTACAACTTCGTTCCTGGAGTCATGGGCCTGATACTCATGCTGATATGCTCTATGATGACAGCAGTGTCCATCGTTGAGGAAAAGGAAATGGGGACAATGGAGCTCGTGCTCGTCTCCCCTGTCAAGCCTTTCTGGATAATACTGTCGAAACTCATCCCTTACCTGTTCCTGTCGCTCATCAATTTCGTGAGCGTACTGCTGCTGGCACATTATGTCATGGAAGTGCCGATACGTGGCAGCCTGACTCTGCTGTCATTCTCAGCCCTCATATTCGTAGGTTCTTCTCTCGGACTCGGACTGCTGGTATCAGTGATTTCCAAGACACAGCAGACAGCGATGCTTCTCTGCGGTATGGGACTGACAATGCCGACAATGCTGCTCTCAGGAATCATTTTCCCTTGCGAGAGCATGCCAGTGGCGCTGCAAGCGCTTTCAGATGTCATCCCGGCCAAATGGTTCATCATCATTGTGAAGAAGATCATGATACAGGGCGTCGGACTGCAGGAGATAGCCAAAGAGCTGACGATCCTGTCAGGAATGGCAGTATTCCTCCTGTGGGTAAGCGTCAAGAACTTTAAAACCAGACTGTAATATGTGGAAATATCTGTTAAAGAAAGAATTCAAGCAGCTTCTGAGAGATCCCGGAATGCCACGTATAGTAATGGTTTTTCCGCTTCTGATAATATTTGTCTTCCCGTTCGCCGCCAATATGGAGGTCCGCAACATAAAACTGGCCGTAGTGGACAATGACAGGTCAGACCAGTCCCAACTGCTTACCGAAAAATGCGCATCGTCCGGTTACTTCGAGCTGCTGGACCTTGCTTCTTCACCGGAAGAGGCTCAACGCCTTATGGACAAGGGCGGCACCGATGCCATCCTGACGATAAATTCCGGATTCGCGCAATATCTCAAGACCGGTACAGACAAGAGCGACCCGCTTCCGGTAGGTATAAAGGTCAATACCGTAAACGGCACGAGAGGCAATATCGGAGCTCAGTACCTCAACGCCTGCGTGAGCGGTTTCCTGGCATCCGCCTCAGGAATCTCTGCCGCATCGGGAGGCCAGTTCGAGATACACGAGACATACATGTACAACCAGTATCTTGACTACAAGGCATTTATGATACCGGCGCTGATAGTGATCGCCGTCACCATGATGTGCGGTTTCCTGCCTGCACTTAACATCGTTTCCGAGAAGGAGAGAGGTACCATAGAGCAAATCAACGTGACGCCTGTGCGCAAGACCACCTTCATCGTCTGCAAGATGGTACCGTACATTGCCGTAGCATTTTTCATGGTATTCTCGTGTCTGCTGCTGTCGTGGATTGTATTCGGCTACGTATGCAAGGGCAGCCTGCTGGACATAGCCGTATTCACACTCGCCCACATATTGGCAATGGCTTCATTCGGACTGCTGGTCTCCAACTTCAGCGACAACACCCAGCAGGCGATGTTCGTCATCTGGTTCTTCAGTATGGTATTTATGCTGATGAGCGGTATTTTCACGCCGATCGAGTCAATGCCGGGATGGGCACAGGACATAACTCTCGTCAATCCGCTCCGGTACTTCGCCCATGCGATGAGGGCCATAGTCCTCAAGGGCTGTACGTTCGCGGACACCTGGCCGGACTTGGCATGGCTGCTGGGACTGGGTGCAGTCACCACCACTTGTGCAGTAGCAAGTTACAAGAAGACAAACTAAAAAGAGAGGCTCCTGTCAATGCGGGAGTCTCTCTTTCCTTGTTTATAACTCTTTATCAGAGTTGCGCTTTATTTCAGATATGCGTCGCTTACTACCTTCTGGCTACGTGCGATGAACTCGCTCAGAGCCTTGCCCTTAAGCAGACCATTGGCAAGAAGCGCCAAGTCAGCAATCTGCTGGAGCACTTCATTCTTTGATGCAAACGCCTCGATATCAGCCTTATGTACTGAATAAGCAGCATCCTTGGCCTCGCGTGCGGCATTTTTGGCATCCTCAGCAGCCTTCTTCTGCTCATCTGTAGCATCCTTGGCCTCACCTGCTTTTACGATTTCAGGATCAGCATCAGCCACGGCTTCCAAAGGTTTCACCTGTGCCTTCTCGGCCTCAAGAATCTTCTCAATGAGCGGATTCTCAGCATTGACAGTGATATTGTAAGATACCGGCAACTGACCGTAGAAATTCATTCCTCCGCCCAATGAACTCATCTCGCGGTAACGGCGCATGAACTCGTTCTGAGTGATGAGGATAGGCTCGCCAGTCTTGCCGAGATTGTCTGCCGTCACGATATATTCGTAGCCCTTAGGCAGCACTGCCTTGAACAGGTCGGAAATGTCATTCTTCTCAGCCTCGCTGAACTCAGGCCTGGTCCTGTCTTCCTTAGGGATAAGGTTGTCGATGGCATCTGAGTCCACGCGGCAGAACCTGCAGTCAGGAATCTGTCTCTCGAGCAGGCTTACGAAGTGTGAATCCAGTTCGCAGTCCATCAGCAGCACGTCATAACCCTTATTCTTGGCTCCCTCGATGAAGGTGTACTGGGCATCAGTGTCAGTAGCATACAGATAAACGACCTTCTTGTCCTTGTCTGTCTGTGAGCCTTCGATAGCCTTGCGGTACTCTTCCAGGCTGAAGAACTTGCCGTCAGTATTCTTCAGGAGAGCGAATTTCATAGCCCTTTCGCAGAACTTCTCGTCTGACAGCATACCGTACTCGATGAAGAGCTTGAGGTTATCCCATTTCTCCTCCAGCGACTTGCGCTCATTGTTGAAGATCTCTTCCAGCCTGTCAGCCACCTTCTTGGTGATGTAGCCGGAAATCTTCTTCACATTGGAATCGCTCTGCAGGTAGCTTCTGGAGACGTTCAGCGGAATGTCCGGAGAGTCGATCACACCATGAAGCAGTGTCAGGAAGTCCGGGACAATGTCATCCACGTGGTCGGTCACGAACATCTGGTTGCAATAGAGCTGAATCTTGTTCTTCTCGATCGCCATCCTCTCCTTGATCTTAGGGAAATAAAGGATACCTGTCAGATGGAACGGGAAGTCCACATTCAGATGGATATAGAACAGAGGCTCCTCATAAGTCGGATACAGGGCCTTGTAGAAGTTCATGTAGTCTTCCTCCTTGAGCTCTGACGGCTTGCGTGTCCACAGAGGCTCCACGCTGTTTATGACCTTGTCCTTGTCAGTATCGACATATTTGCCGTCTTTCCACTCCTGCTCCTTGCCGAATACGACCGGGAACGGCATGAACTTGCAGTATTTGTTCAGCAGCTGCTCGATTTTGCCCTTTGCGGCATACTCTGAAGAATCGTCATCCAAGTACAATGTTATGACAGTACCCCTGTCTTTCTTGTCGCACTCTGACATTTCATACTCAGGACTGCCGTCACATGACCACATGACCGGTTTCGCACCCTCTTTCCAGGACAATGACTCGATGGTCACCTTCTTGGAAACCATGAATGCTGAATAGAATCCGAGACCGAAATGGCCGATGATGTTGCCGATCTGGTCCTTATATTTCTCCAGGAACTCTCCTGCTGAAGAGAACGCGATCTGGTTTATGTATTTGTCGATCTCTTCTTCGGTCATACCGATACCACGGTCAATGACTTTGAGCACCTTCTTGTCCTCATCGAGTTCGATTCTGACTGAAAGTTCTCCGAGCACACCTTTGAAGTCTCCGGAAGAAGCAAGGGCCTTGATTTTCTCTGTGGCATCCACAGCATTGGCTACAAGCTCTCTGAGGAATATCTCGTGATCCGAATACAAGAACTGTTTGATCACCGGAAAGATGTTTTCCGTGGTGACGCCGATTTTACCTTTAATCTCTGCCATGATATTTTAAATTTTAAATTTCAATGTTTTCCGGTCAATGCGGCGGCACAACAAAAAACCGCCCGGCATACCGGACGGTCTATGAAAGGTCAAATAATGTTCCAATGTGATTGTCGTGACAAATTGTCAGTCATGATTCGGCGATAACGACATTGTTCATTGACGGCAACGCTGTCTTTAATTGTTCAATGAAGTCTCGTACTTTGTTCCGTCTGCTGCATAGTCAGCATTTATCCAGTCGATTTTCTTGCCTTCCTTGTAAAAAGAGATGAGCAGTTTACCTTCCGGCATGATATCTTCGCTGCTGAAAGTAAGCATGCTGCCCCATCTGACTTTCATCGGAGCCGGCACCGAATAGGTCATTGAATAATCCGAGTTCTCGGTACGGCTGCCTTCGACAGTAACAAGCCACGGATACTTGAGAGCACCGTCAACATCCTTGTCACAGCGTTCCGCCTTCAGTTCAAACGAATACAGCTGATCATTGTAACCGTAATCATCCTTTCGCGTCACGATCCATTTGTTGCCAGGCTGCGAACGACGCATCCTCATTCTTCTTCTGGCATCAAACCAGACAGTATCGCTTTTTTCGATCCTGTTTTCCACCAGATACTCCCATCCCGTCCTGTCCTTGACGGAGTGTATGCCGAGAGAAGGATTGCCATTGTGCGAATCAATTACGCTCTGGACAAAATTCAGCGACATCAGAGACTCCCCTATCACTTCATCGAGAACGTCCAGCGGATAAAGTGTGAATTCACTTCCCCGCTGACAACGGAACTGCCAGGTATCCTGATCTTCACAACATTCGAAAGCCAAAAGCGGCAAAACGGCCAACGCCATCAATACTTTAATTTTCATAGCATTACCTCCTTTAGAATCTTACACCTGCACCAAATTCCAAACCATTCATAAGAGTACCGACCGTCACGCCTACTTTACCATAAACCACGGTACCTATCGAATAAGTGATGGGCCTCAACTGGAAGTCCGCATAGACTTTCTTCTTGAATCCGTCATAGATTCCAAGTCCGAGACTGCAGGAAGAGGACAATGTGGAAAGCCTTGTCCTCAGGTAGTCGAACCTGACTTCCGGCATCACATAATACACGTTTCCCTTTACCTTCCGTTCCGGATAGCGGTTGAATCCCTTATAGACGGTGCCCCATATATGCTGGTATGACAAATCCACACCTACACAAAGCCATTCGCGAACCTTGAAATCAGCCCGCAAGGAGAACATCGGACCCAAATCCGCAGCTTCCTGCACCTGAATATATTCAGCGTACAGATGCTCCACGTCAGGGGAATAGCCACGATAGAAGTCATCATACGACAGATAGCCTTCACAGAAACGGTCTTGGAAAGCGGTGCCGTTGACAGCTCCCGTTACCGCAAAGGAAAAGGAGATGTCCGCCTTGAACGGTTTCTGTGGACGGAACGCATCTGCGTTCTGATGGAAAAAGAATGCAAGAAGTGCAAGTACAATCAATTTCTTCCAGTTCATAATTCACTCAACTGTTAGTAGTCAACAAATGTTAGATGCAGAAAAAACCATATACGTTGCACCAAAAGCAACTATTTGTACATGAAGCGCTTGATGCTCATCTTAGGGGTCTTCTCGAAAGGCTTGTCCACGACTTCCACCTTCTGGAGCTGACTGTAGGACGGCAATGCCTTGTTTGCATTGATCCTTATAGTCTCATGCAGATCAGCGACAGTCTCCTCGTCGAGTCCTGCCTTCTTCATGGCATCAGCGTCGAGATAGACAAGAGCAACGAGTTTGCTGGCCCTGTCCACGACTACGGACTCTACCACATAGTCCTGATTGTTCACCACAGCCTCAACCTCCTCCGGGTAGATATTCTGGCCGTTTGCGCTGAGAATCATGCTCTTGCTGCGGCCTCTGATGAAGATATTGCCGTGAGCGTCGATGATGCCGAGGTCGCCGGTCTTGAGGAAGCCGTCCTCCGTAAATGCGGCTGCAGTCGCCTCAGGATTCTTGTAATAGCCGATGCAGACATTGTCTCCTTTCGCCTGAATCTCACCAACCACGTGCTGAGGGTCTTCAGAGTCAATGCGGACAATGGCGCAGTCCACTGACCTTCCGCAAGAGCCCGGAACATACGATGTGCACGGTTCGTAAGCGAGAAGCGGAGCTGCCTCGGTCATACCGTAACCTACAGTATAAGGAAGGCCGATTCTCTTGAACCATTTCTCCACCTCCGGATTCAGCGGTGCGCCGCCCATGATGATCATCTGGAGATTTCCGCCGAGGGCACCCAGGAGTTTTTCTCTGATTTTCTTGAATATCAATGAATTGATTCCCGGAATCCTTGTCAGCACTTTCATCACCGGCTTGTCAAGTACCGGTTTGATGGCGCTCTTGAACACTTTCTCCATCACGAGAGGCACAGTGATGAGAAGATACGGCTTCACGTCGTGCATAGCAGAAAGCAGCAGTGACGGTGACGGGGTCTTGCCGAGGAATGTGATGCTCGTTCCGTTGCACAGAGGGTACAGGAATTCATATACCAGTCCGTACATGTGGGCCATCGGCAGCATTGACACCATCGTGAATTTGTCTGACGACGGAATATATCTCTGGCCGAAGTCGATGGTCGCGCTCAATGCCTTGTATGTCAGCATCACGCCCTTAGGCGCACTTGTCGTGCCGGATGTGTAGTTGATGATGTCGAGGTCATCCCAGTTGTCGGTATTGTATGTGACATTCTCTCCAGTGAATCCCATAGGATAACGTGAGGCGAAAGTCTCTGATATAGCCGCATAGGCCTTTTTCACATCATCATTGTCGGCATAGAGGAGAGTGAAATCATTGACACTGATTACTGCCTTCACCAATGGCATCTTGGATTTGTCGAGTTTAGCCCAGATGTCGCTGTCGGTGAAGAGCATCAGGCTCTCCGAATGGTCCACCAGATGATTTACGCTTTCCGGAGTAAAATCGGAAAGGATAGGCACCACCACAGTTTCGTAGGTATTGACTGAAAGGAAAGAAACAGCCATCCTGGCCGTGTTCTTGGCGCATATGGCGATGCGGTCACCCTTCTTCAGCCCGCAAGCCTCGAAGAAAATGTGGAACCGCTCTATCTGTGTAGCCAGCTGGCCGTAAGTGAATGTTTCACCTCTATAATTACAAACTGCCGGTTTGTCCCAGTACAGTCTGATGGCGTTCTGAAGACGCGCGAAATAATGTTCCATTTACTAATAGGTTATGTTATCACAGCCCGTCAGGTTTCCGTGACAAAAAATCCAGATGCCTGACCATCATTTATTGCGCAAATGTAATAACTTTTCACTATATTCGCCAAAGGAGGACGGCTCTGTTGTTCATTTTTTTCAGCCGTCGCGCATTGACTATGACAAGAAAACCTATAGTCGCTCTCATCTACGACTTTGACGGGACATTGTCCCCGGGCAATATGCAGGAATTCGGATTCATCCAGGCCATCGGCAAGACGCCTGAAGAATTCTGGGACATAAGCAACCGCATCGCTTCCGGACAGGACGCGAGCAACATCCTCGCCTACATGAAGCTGATGTTCGACGAGGCGAGAGCCAAGGGCATCAGGCTCAAGCGCAGCGAGTTCAAGAAATTCGGAAAGGACATAAAACTTTTCGAGGGGCTCGAGAGCTGGTTTGATCTTGTCAATGAATATGGACGCAGCCAAGGCGTAAAGGTGGAGCACTACATCAACTCCTCCGGTCTCAAGGAGATTATCGAGGGCTGTCCGCTCGCCAAGGAGTTCAAGCACATTTTCGCGAGCTCGTTCCTGTATGACTCCAAGGGAGAGGCAGAGTGGCCGGGCATCGCTGTGGACTACACCGCCAAGACACAGTTCATATTCAAGATAAATAAAGGTATATTCAGTGCGAGAGACACGAAGGAGGTCAATGAGAGCATGGCGGAAGACAAGAAGAGGATTCCGTTCACGCAGATGATATATGTGGGAGACGGAGAGACCGACGTTCCGTGCATGAAAATCGTCAGCATGTTCGGCGGACACTCCATCGCCGTCTATAATCCGGAAAACAAGCAGAAAAAGGCGGTAGCCGAGAAACTTCTCCGTCAGGGCCGTGTGAATTTCATAACTCCCGCAAACTACAGTCATTACAGCCGCACTTTCAAGGTCGTGTGCAGCATCATTGACAAAATAAAAGCGGATTATGTCCTGAAAAAACTTTAAGTAATCCTTACTAAATCATTATCTTATATCATTTTAATGCCGCTCGGATTATCCTGGCGGCATTTTTTCGCAAAAATAATCTGCCAATCTATTGGTTATTCCAAATTAAAATCACTACATTTACAAAAAGACGGACAACGAACTAACAGAATAACAAACTAACAATAGATTATGAAAACCTTTAAATTCATTGCCGTGCTCTGCGGTGTTGCAGCGTTTGTATGCAGCTGCGAAAAAGAGGATTCCAAAACAAATAAGGTGGCAAGCATCACGTTGAGCGCCACTGAGCTCAAGCTTGCTCCTGAAGAGGAAGCTGTGCTGACGGCCACATTCGCACCTGAAGACGCGGATTTGAGTTCTGTCGTATGGGCATCATCTGCCGAGACAATCGCTACCGTATCCCCGGAAGGCAAGGTCAAGGCTGTTGCTGAGGGCGAGACCACTGTATCAGTTACGGCAGGAGACGTAAAAGCCGAGTGCAAGGTTGTCGTCGAGAAGAAAACAGGATGGGCAGTCGGAGATTACTACGAGGTAGGCAATGTAAAAGGTGTCGTAGTATGGGTTGACGAGAGCAAGGAGCACGGGAAAATCATATCCCTCGACGAGAAAGTCGATGTCTGGGCTACAGGAGGATACAACACCGGCGCCAAAAGTGAAGAAGACGGCAAAGGAAATACAGACAAAGTAAAAGACATCAATGCTGAACTGTCAGCTTTTCCGGCATTCAAATGGTGCGTCGCACATGGTGAAGGCTGGTATTTCCCGGCAATTATGGAAGTATATTATTTCCTGAATGCCAAAGCGACGGTAAATTCTACGCTTGAGGCTCATAACGGGACAAAAATCAGTGATTTCTACTGGTCATCCACAGAAGGAGAGGAAGATGAGACAGCCGCATTGTACGGCTATCTTAAATCTGATGGGACAGCCACCAGCTGGGGTGACTTCAAAGAACTTCCTGAAAGTGACACTTTAGTCCGTGCCATGTACCAGTTCTAAAGTTACATGATGAACGGCAAGAAACACATAATATCTGCTGCCAAGGTCACACTGGCCTTGGCTGTTTGCGCAGCAATCTCGCTTTCATGCGACAAGAAGGAGACTGAATCGACTCTGCCGGAGCCTTATCAGCTGGAAAAGACGGTTGAGTTCGAAATAAAGACTTCAGATGTCACGACCTGGTCCGCAAAACTCGAAATCATGCCATCAGAGGACTCTGCACCATATTATTATGGTGTAATCTCCAAAGATGATTATGAAGCATTGAAAACGGATGACGCGCTTATCAGTTCGGCGATAGAACACCTGCAGGAAGTGGCGGCACTGTACGAGAACGATTATACTGCCATCGCCAAGTCCAAGGCGTCCGTAGGAGCGGTCTCCGCTGTAAAAGACGGATTTTCGAGCGAAACGGACTACTATGCCTACGCATTTGCTTTCAGCGAGGACTATCTAAGAGGCAATTCATTGGTAAAGACTGCTTTCCGCACTGGAAAAGTAGAGAGCGTGGATTGTTCCTTCAGCATTGACATTACTGGTGTCGGTGCGACGACAGCGAAGATTTCAGTGGCGCCGACAGACGGCGACTGCTATTATTTCTGCGATTTCGTGACAGCGGAGGAATATGAGAAATATGGTGGGGACGGCGGTATCATACAGTCCAATGCTGAACTGATTCGCAGCGCCCTGGAAATATATGAAATGGCGGGTTACAGCAAGTCCGTGACGGATTTTCTGGAAAAAGGCAGCAGTTCATTCGAGAGCACGAAGCTGAAAGCCGAGACGGATTACGTGGTTTTCGCTTTCGGTATGGACCCGTCCTGTACAGGCACGACAGGTGTGACCAAAAAGACTTTCAGGACTACAGCTGCCGAGCAGTCGTCATTGACATTCAAGACAGGTCTCTACGAGCTGAAGTTCAACGGGGCAAAGATCGCGTTCACTCCGTCCAATGATGAGGAGACCTATTTCACCGACTGCATGGACTACGAGACGTTCTCCAAATTCAAATCCGACAAGGAATTGACGGACTGGGTGATATCTGAGGCGGGGAATTCCATATCCACGTTCCTTGTCCAGGGTTACCACGAGGTGGATGCCACTGAGATTCTTGTTTCCAAGACCAAGTATGTGGCTTATGCTTTCGGCTACAAGGGCGGTGCCACGACTGGTGTTACGAAGGTGGAGTTCACGACTCCGGAGATGCCGATGGGTTCAAGTGTCAGCGTAAAGGTAAGTTATGAAATCATTGACGCGAGCATTTATGGTGAGATTTACGCGGGAAAGAAGGCGGTAAAATTGGGCATGGAGCCGTCAGTGTCTGCCACGCATTGGTTCGTGGGCACTTTCACTAGTCTGGACGGGCATTCGGATTACGACACTATCGAAGCACTGCAGATGAAGGGATACAAGGACAAGAAGGAGCTTGCATTCATCAAGGAGGAGGGAAAGAAATATATTGTGGCGGCAGTTGCCGTCGATCCTTCCGGAAAAGCCGGGCCGCTTGTAAAAATTCCGATTGGATAACAGGCTGGAAGACTGTTTTTTTTCAACTAATCTATTTACAAAAAGGGCATTTATAGAAATTACAAAACCTATTATAGTATGAAAACATTCAAATTCATCGCCGCGCTCTGCGGTGTGGCTGCATTGGCATGCGGCTGCGAAAAAGAGGAAACGAAAACTAAAGAAGAAGTAAAGGAGCCTGTAAAGGTGGAGACTGTCACGCTCGACAAGTCGTCTCTTAATCTCGTAGAAGAGCAGGAGGCCCTGTTGGTTGCCACTTTCTCTCCTGCTGAGGCTGAAGTAGGCGCTGTGGTATGGGCTTCGTCCAATGACAAGGTGGCGTCAGTGTCTCAGGAAGGCAAGGTCAGCGCCCTGACTCCGGGAGAGGCGACTATATCCGTTGCGGCCGGTGACGTGAAAGCCGAGTGCAAGGTTACTGTAACCAAGAGAATAATAAAGGTGACACAAATCACATTGAGCGCTACTGAACTGAATCTCGAGCCTGGTGGTGAAGCGCAGCTTACTGCGACATTCGATCCTGCGGATGCAGATTTGAGTTCTGTGGTATGGGCATCTTCTGCCGAGGCTGTAGCTACTGTCAGCCAGGACGGAAAGGTCAAGGCTGTTGCTGACGGAGTGGCTACAATATCCGTAACTGCCGGTGCTGTCAAGGCTGTGTGCCAGGTTACTGTACAGACTCCTGCCAAGGAATGGGCTGTCGGAGATTACTATGAGGTAGGCTCCGTAAAAGGTGTTGTAGTATGGGTAGATGAGAGCAAGCTGAAGGGCAAGATCATCTCTCTGGATGAGACAGTAAGCGTCTGGTCAACAGGCAACAGATACACTGGAGCACAGAGCACAACTGACGGCAAGGGCAATACCGCAAAAGTCAAGGCTCTTGATAATGAACTTACTTCATTCCCTGCATTCAAATGGTGTGTTGACAAGGGTGAAGGATGGTACTTCCCGGCAGCAGATGAAGTTAAGTGTTTCCTTGCTGCTGAACCTGTTGTAAAAGAGACTCTTGCTGCACATGGCGGAACTCCGCTCGACAGTTATTATTGGTCTTCTACAGAAAGTGACAGCAATTCTGAAACCACTGCTTTCTGGATTTATGGCTACAAGGGAAAGGACATCCTGACCAACAGTGACTCCAAAACGAGTCCGGAAGACGACACTTTAGTTCGCGCTATGTACGAGTTCTAAGGATTACTAATCATATCTGAAAACTGCCAGGTCCATCGGTCCCGGCAGTTTTTTATTTAGATTCCCATCTTTGACACTTTGACTTTAAGATATAAGGTCCCCAGAGCGCTGAAATGTCGATTCCGGGGCTTTTGCAATTTTGCAAGGATGTAATGCATTGACGATGATTTCACGCCGACAGGCGGGTAGCGGCGGCGGAACTCACTCCGCTTCGCTCCGTTCGGCCCTCCTACCGTCTCCTGCGTCCTCGCTGTCGCGAGAACTTGTATCCGGCAGGCACCTCCCACTTCCCGAGGCCGTGGGGTGGCCACGTCCGCCGCGGCACGCCGCCTGTCCGGCGTCTCACTGTCATTGTCCTTTTTCTGTGGAGTAATAAAAAGTTTTGTGATGGGTATTCCACGATAGTTATTTTTAAAAGAAGCAGTGTGCCTAACACACATTACTGATATTATTTCTAAAAGGACTATTGTATTTAATATATTTTTCATAGCTTTGTAAAAACGTTTTTAACTATAATAACATCATGTAAATACTACTAACACTTAATGTGTATCGGCTCTGTCAATGCACCAATTAGAGCTAAAGAGCATATCCTTCTTCTACCCGGAAAACGAAGTGACATATTTAATATGAATACTAATCAGACTAACTATTTTTATCTAAAATGAAACAATTAGCAATGATAATGGCTGCATGCTTACTGACTGTATCATGCAACAATATACAAAAAACGGCCTCACCAGCAGATGAGACATCAAATGTACAGAAGATTGCAGAATCTGGAGAGTTCATAGATATAAATATTAAAAAGCTCTCTGATGAACTTTCTACAGTGGACACTAAAGTATTATCTGCCCTGAAAAACGACAAGGACAAAGCATTTGCTGCGCTATACCGATTCTACAGCCACGTACAACTTATAGACAGTTGCTACGTCTGCTCTCTGAAATCGGCAGCGGAAATAAATGTATCACAAACCGTATTCGAGACATTGAAGAACAATCTCGATGACATGAACGAACAAATTGAAAGCCTACGCAAAGCAGGAGAAAAAGTTTCGCTCCATGATGTTGACAACGACTATTTAAAAAGCCTGCTTCGATAAATAAGTTGATAAGTTTTTTAGTTTCGTACACGTAAATCTCGGGATTTCCGCAAACACAGGCAAGCTGTAACTTACCTTGTTTTCGTGAGGTGTACAGGGCGGTCATCACTATGATGGGTAAGCCGAACAGCGGCATAGCCCGCGGTGAATTGCGAAGCACCCTGAGCTAAGCGGGCTCGTGCCGCAGTTCGGGACAACATCAATGAAGGTGGACGGGGGCAGAAGAGCAGGATCTGCACACGTGGTTTGAAACTTGAGGGCATTACCGGCTTACGACGTGTCACACTTGCACCATTGCCTGTTCGATGCGTCAGACTTGACGACTTTGATGCGTCACACCTGCCTACTTCGATGCGTTACACTTGACCTGCGTCACGCGGACAGGCGGGCAGCTGCGGCGGAACTCACTCCGCTTCGCTCCGTTCGGCCCTCCTACCGTCTCCTGCGTCCTCGCTGTCGCGAGAACTTGTATCCGGCAGGCACCTCCCACTTCCCGAGGCCGTGGGGTGGCCACGTCCGCTGCGGCGACCCGCCTGTCCGGCGTCTCACCGTCATTGTCCTTTATATTCCGTGGAGTCCTTAGTAAGCGTTAAAGAATAAAAAGATTTGTGAAGGATTTTCGAGGATAGATTCCTTTTAGAAGAAGGAGTGTGCTGGACGCACTCGACTGATGAGAAAAGGGATATAGACCGGAAAGTCAGAAGTGGAACAACCTGAAACTGAACAAACGGCAGAAAGCACTGACGCTTAATGCTTTAGCTCGAAAAGCTAAAGCCAGGTTGCATGAAAAAATGGGTAACCTGACTTTTGCTTTATTAGCTAACCAGCTATGAATCAACACTTTTTCCGGCTGTGTGAATTTCAGGTTGTTCGGTTTTTCCAAATAACAATAGTCCGGTCAAGACGTAATCGCGGAGACGCTTACGCAAACTTGTATGGGAGCTAAATGCTATCGGGCGATGCGGCGCGCCGAACAGCGGCATAGCCCGCGGCGAATTGCGAAACGCCCTAAGCTGAGCGGGCTCTTACCACAGTTCTGGTCAATATCAATGAAGGACGACGGGGGCAAAAAGGCCTTATTTGCACACGCGACCTTTCAAAAACTGCATGACGTGTGCAGAAAGGCCGTATATGCACACGTGAATCCAATGACGTAGGCAAAAGAGTCGATTTTGCCCACCCCGTTGCGGCAGCAAATACGTGGAGGACGCAAAGGCCGCGCACATCGTCGGTATTCGGGCCAGCAGCGGCACAACAAGGCGAAGAATTCAGACCGAAGGATTAACTATCATCCACGGGGGCAAGTCAGGCCTTTTTGCCCCCGTGACCTTTCAAAAACTGCATGACGTGTGCAGAAAGGCCGTATTTGCACACGTGAATCCAATGACGTA